>Ga0255781_10000006_pt1 | contig 222533 bp, 200 predicted proteins | sample 101ome_21_FD_179979 | JGI IMG/M metagenome (GOLD analysis project Ga0255781, IMG submission 179979) | Coastal salt marsh microbial communities from the Groves Creek Marsh, Skidaway Island, Georgia - 101413BT metaG (version 2) | ecosystem: Environmental > Aquatic > Marine > Intertidal zone >... | reverse complement strand
CCACCACAAGATGAGATTTCTTTTAAGGGTCGTAGGAGACGACTACGTTGATAGGTCACAGGTGTAAAGGCAGTAATGTCATAGCCGAGTGATACTAATTACCCGTAGGTCTATCGTAGTACTTTTTTTCTTAGAGAAGTAACTAAAAAATAGACTTTTTCTATTGTTGCCTTTTGTGTCTAAAATATGTCAAGATATTAGGTAGTGTACAAACGCTACGACAATTAAGGTGGTTATAGCAGTGGGGCTCACCTCTTCCCATCCCGAACAGAGAAGTTAAGCCCACTAGCGCAGATGGTACTGCCACTCGGTGGGAGAGTATGTCGCCGCCTTCTTCAAGACCTCTACAGTAATGTAGGGGTCTTTTTTTTGCTAAAGGTTTTTGATAAGGTTGAGTGTATCTAAGCTATCTGTATATACCTTAAGGTAATACATGTTAAATTTGATTTTTTCGGTGGGATCCGTCACAATTGGGCATGCGTTTAGAAAGACCGCATATACAGTCTAGCCTTCCTTTTCCGTCTAGTATACGCTTCTCATATTTGTTTATCCTAGCTTTACGTGTCTGCGATTGTTTGGCACTGGAAAAATGCAGAAGATACCCGCGTTGTCTTCCTTTTGTAAGCTCAAAAAAAGCAGTTTTTAATTCGGGATGACTATTGAATTTTTCGAGTAGTTCTAAAGGAATTTCCCATTGTTCTTCTTTGCTGTGCGCTACTTTTAGGCCTTTTCTTTCGTTCGTAAACGCTTCTTGAATATACTTTTTTAAAGAGACTTCAATTTTATAAATTTCTTCTACACTTTGGAAGGGAATGTAGGTTACAGACCTTGAATTGGGTCCTGCTTTTTGAAGGAGGTTTTCTGGATCAGTTAGCAGCGCCCCTTTTACAAAGCTTAAAGTGCAATACGCCTTGGTTGTTCCCAACAAAACGATATTTTTTCCCTGATCGGTATAACAGGGTGTGCTCCATTTGAATTCTTCCTTCAATTCGGACTCCAGTAGCAGTTTGCGTAATACGGTCAACTCTGGCTTCCATTGTTTGAGTTGATCAAAATAGACATTAACTTCCGGATTCATCATAAAGCATGATTTGGCACAAAATTTACGTAATGTTGGATCAATTTAACGAATTTTAAAATGTAAGGGACTCTCCTATTTATGCTCACTTTCCTATGGGTGTAAATCACCAATAGACAGTTTTATCAAACAAGTTTGGGTATTACTTTATTAAAAACAGGAATGATCTCTTTTATCTATCTCTTGTTTGTTGTCCCTTTAGCCTTAGTATTGGTGTCAGTTAATGGTTTTTTGATGTACTAGGAAAAATTTACTTTTCACTAGCATCTTCAGGATATAACTTAATCGTTGTTTTTTGATCGATCATTTTCGCTAATGTATAAGCCGCGGTTTGAATGATTTGATTCATATTTTCCACATCCATTTTTTCTGCTTCGTCCTCGGCTTTATGGTAAAAATCATAATTCTGAAAATCAAATGAAGAGAGGGTTTGTGCAGGAATTTGTAGTGTCTTATAAAAGGAGTAATTATCAGAGCGTTGAAATAAATTGAATTCTTTGGCTTGGGGGAGGAACTGGACAAAGTTTGGTGAAATAGCATTCATTTCTTCTGCCATATTAGAACGGTTGAATCCAGTAATATATACTTGATTGGGTCCTGAAGTGAGCGTCTTACCGATCATTTCAAAATTGACCATATAGGCAATATCCAGTCCTTCATTTTGAAAACGTTGGGCAAGGTGTTGGGCTCCTTTAAGTCCTTTTTCTTCGTCTGCAAATAAAGCAATGAGGATATTTTGCTCCCAGTTGTATTGGGCTAAAAATTTTCCAATTTGCAATACAGCTGTAGACCCTGTGGCATTGTCATTGGCCCCATTATAGAGGGTGTCTCCTTCTTTCCCGCGTATGCCTACATGGTCCAGGTGGGCACCGATCAAAACAGTTTTCTTTTCTGGGTTAAACTCTCCGAGTTGTCCAACGATATTAAAAGAAAGCAAACCGGCTGTTACTAAAGAGTCGCGGTAGTAAGGGTAAAAAGGCTGAATGCCATTTTTTTTTAGAAATTGTGTCACAAAATCTGCGGCTTTATAGTAGCCACCACTTTCAGTATCCCTTCCCGCCATACTGTCTGCTGCAAGGGTGTAAAGGATATTTTTTGTTTCTGGAAGAAGAATCTGATTCGCTACCTCTTGTGGTGTTAGTGCCATAATAGGATTCACTTTTGGGAATTTACAACTGACCAAAAAAATACAACAAACGAAGACGAGGATTTTTTTCATAAGGGCTAAACTTTGTTTTTTGTAAAGATAAGATTGTATTTTTGACTAGTGAAAAAATGGGCGGTTCTCTTTTTGTGTTTGGGTTTTATGGCTTTTAGTCAAAAAGGAGTACGCTCGGAATTGATCCTTCCACCGAAGCAAATCGTTCAAATAAATTATCCCTTATACAAGGGTTTTATTGTTAAAATATGGAATGAATCCAAGTATATGATCGGTGTTTCTGCACGCGATAAGAAAACAGACTCTCTTCGTAAAAGCTTTGGACTAGAAAAGGGAAGTAGAGCAACTTTAGAGGTCGATGAAGATCAGTACTTGCAGTTTGAAAACCGTTTTTTAACCCCAATAAAAGTTGCCTATATGCTTGAAAAAGGCTCTCAAGGCTCAAAAAAAACAAACCGACCGCTGACCCCACAACGAGCGTTTTATCTGGAAAATAATACGGCACAAACTTTGCCTTTACGGATTCCCGGGGTGATGAACCCCAATCTCGAACCTTTTTCGCGCAGTGGGGTAGATTTACCCAATGGGCAAAAAATTTATTTAGAACTCAAGGGCAAAAGGATTTTGCTTCTCACGGTAACCGATACGATCCCCCACGGGGCACGAATTGATATAGCCCGACTGATTGAGAAAGCGTTAAATGCGCCTACTCAAAATTAGAACCTTACTTACTGATTCAATAAATAGCCAAAAACAAGAGGCGCCACGATGGTCGCATCTGATTCAATAATGAATTTCGGGGTGCTCGTGTCCAATTTACCCCATGTAATTTTTTCATTGGGTACAGCACCCGAGTAGGAACCGTAACTAGTCGTAGAATCACTTATCTGACAAAAATAATTCCAAAAGGGGGTACCCTCACGTTCCAAATCCTGATAGAGCATGGGTACCACGCAGATGGGAAAATCGCCTGCAATTCCACCACCTATCTGAAAAAAACCAATCCCTTTTTCAGAATTTTTAGTATACCAGTCGGCTAAAAAGGTCATGTATTCAATACCCGATTTGACGGTATTTGCCTGAAGGTCCCCTTTAATTACATAGCTCGCAAAAATATTACCCAAGGTACTGTCTTCCCAGCCGGGAACCACCATAGGAAGATTGGCTTTTGCAGCGGCATACATCCATGAATTTTTTATATCAATTTCATACTCTCCTTCCAGCACACCCGAGAGTAAAAGTTGGTACAGGTATTCGTGCGGAAAATAACGTTCTCCATTAAGCTCGGCTTTCTTCCAGAGCTTATAAATATGTTTTTGAAGTTTTCTAAAGGCTTGTTCTTCTGGAATACAGGTATCAGTTACCCGATTAAGGCCTTGTTCGAGTAGTTCCCATTCGTCTTGAGGGGAAAGATCACGGTAATTGGGAATCCTTTTGTAGTGAGAGTGGGCTACAAGATTCATCACGTCTTCTTCTAAATTAGCTCCTGTACAGGATACAATGTGGACTTTTTCTTGGCGTATAATTTCGGCAAAAATTTTACCCAATTCCGCTGTACTCATCGCTCCAGCTAATGAGACTAGCATTTTACCACCCGCATTTAATTGGGAGGCATAGGCTTTGGAAGCATCGACTAAGGCGGCAGCATTAAAATGTAAAAAATGGGTTTCTATAAATTCTGAAAGAGGTCCTTTTTTATTCGTCATCATCGGAAAATTTTTGTGGTTTTTTAGAGGAAGGAGCTAAAAAATCTTCGTCCTCATGGGGGTAAGTATGTGCTTCTTCTTGAAATTTATAGCTTAACATTTTATAGTAGAGTTTAGCTGCTAAAAAGTCACTTGCATACAAGGCAGGCTGCGGACAAAGTTCTACAATATCGAAACCTACTACATTTTTTTCTTTAAAGACTTCTTTAAGAAATTCCAAGGTCTCGTACCAGAGTAGTCCTCCTGGTTCGGGAGTGCCTGTTGCGGGAAGGATAGAAGGATCGAAACCGTCAAGATCGATAGTGATGTAAATATTTTCGGTCATATTGTCTAAGGCGCGGTCCATCCAATAAGGATCATTGGCCAACTCATGAGCGAAAAAAGTATTTTCTGGATTGAGGTAGTCTTTTTCAATTCCATCCATACTTCGGATACCTATTTGAATCAAATTTGTAGTCTGGCTGGCTTCGTGTAAGGCGCAGGCATGATTAAAGGGAGAGCCTTCATAGGTAGGGCGAAGGTCGGCGTGGGCATCAAGCTGTAAAACAGTAAGTCGTTCAAAATTTTTAGCAAAGGCCCTAATAGAACCGATAGAAATGGAATGTTCTCCACCAAAAAGGGTGACGAATTTTTTGCAACTGAGGTAGTTTTTTACTGTTTCCTCAACGGCATTGACCATTGCCTCTGGGGTTTCGTTTCCTGTAACGGGAGCAGGGGCTAGATACACCCCTTTTTTATAGACTTCAGTTTGGGTTTCGATATCGTAAAGCTCCATATTTTCAGAGGCTTTTAAAAACGCTTCAGGCCCTTTATCTGCTCCTTTTTTCCAGGTACTGGTCCCGTCGTAAGGAACTGGGATTAAAACGATTTTAGCATTTTCCAGGGTACTCAAATTGTGAGGAATACCTGCGTAAGTAGCATTGTTATTCATAGTGTTATTTTTAAATTTGGTATCCTAATAGAGATAAAAAATCAGTTGCAGATTGTTGTTTTGCAAATACGCTGTATGTCAACTCGCCATGAGCGTCTTTGTCAATCAGAATGTGTTGGGGTTGAGGGATTAAACAATGTTGAAGACCCCCAAATCCACCAATAGATTCTTGATAGGCACCGGTATTAAAAAATCCGATATACAAAGGTTTCTTTTCATCAAAAAGAGGAAGATAAATGGCATTGACATGCTGTTCGCTGTTGTAGTAATCATCACTGTCGCAGGTCAACCCCCCCAAAAGTACCCTTTCGTATTCATCTTTCCAGCGGTTCACCGGCAGCATCACAAAACGCTTATTTATAGCCCAACTGTCAGGAAGTGTGGTGATAAATGAAGAATTTATCATATTCCATTTTTCTCTGTCGTTTTGTTGTTTTTGATGCAAGACTTGGTAAAGCACTCCACCACTTTCACCTACTGTAAAACTGCCAAATTCTGTAAAGATATGAGGGGCTTCCACCCCTGATTCTTCGCAGGCCATTTTGATTTGACCGATAATTTCGTAGGCCATATAGGCGTAATCGTATTCAAAGCCTAATGAGGTTTTTATGGGAAAGCCTCCTCCGATATTTAAGCTGTCCAAAGTGGGGCATATTTTTTTTAAAGCTACATAAACTTTCATACATTTCATTAGCTCATTCCAATAATAGGATTGGTCTTGTATGCCTGTATTAATGAAAAAGTGTAGCATTTTCAATTTGGCTTTTTTGTTTTGCTTAAGGTGTTTTTTGTAAAAAGGGACAATATTTTTGTAACCAATCCCTAAGCGCGAAGTATAGAATTCAAATTTGGGCGCTTCCTCAGAAGCAATTCGTATTCCTACTTGTAGGGGCTCATTTACTTTTTCAGTCAATAATTCCAATTCTTCATAATTGTCCAATATGGGGACGCAATTTTGGTGCCCGCTTTCGATCAGTTCGATTATATTGTCAATATAGGTCTCTCTCTTAAAACCATTACATAAAATATAAGCGTCTTGAGTAAGCTTTTTCGTTTTTAATAAATGCTTGATAATGTCCAGATCTATCGCAGAAGAAGTTTCAATATGTACTTTGTTTTTTAAAACTTCATCTAACACAAATTTGAAATGGGAGCTTTTTGTGCAATAGCAATAATTGTAATTTCCTTGGTAATCATGCGCTTTCATTGCTTCGGCAAACCATTGTTTGGCGCGCTGAATATTTTCTGAAATTTTGGGCAAATAGGTGAATTTCAATGGGGTTCCATATGTCGCAATTAGCTGCGTTAGATCGATATTGTGGAATAATAAATTGTCTTCTTTGAGCGCAAATTCGTTTTGCGGAAAATCGAACGTCTGTTCGATAAGGTCGATGTATTTTGTTTTCATTATTTAATTATTGAGTGAGGTAAAAAGGCTGAAAAAAGTAATCAGCACTACCTAAACTCGAATACTAAATAAGGGAGTCTTGAAACAAGAAGATGTACTCCTATATAGGAGAGGGTGTTCTGTAATAGAAGTCAGCCTGATAATTCGGTTCCTTATCCCTAAGGCAGCTTTCGGAATAGACTTCTTTATCTTCCTAAGCCCGAAATTGAAAAAACACTTCACAATTTTAAGGCATTGTGCAAAACCTCACACATTTTAACAGGACGAAGATAGTAAAATATTGATTTCTACTACTTTTTTGGAAATTTTATGACTCACCAATCAAAATGATATTGAATTTTACCATTCTTCGGCATGGACGATACCATCGAAATGAGGCGGATTATTCTGGGCGCAAAGACCCATGGTGATAAGTATAAAACTAAATAAGGGGTAGTGCATAAGTAGGTTTTCTTTAAAGACGTGAGGGGATCTAAATTGTTAAATTTTTTTAAAAGAAATAAACAGTTTTTTTTGGCACAAAAAAACCCAAACGCAAAGCGTCTGGGTGGAAGGATTTCGAGTAGATTTGGTTTTACGAAGCGACCAAATCTCCTGCTTTATTTTTTTGAGGAAGGGCAGAACTTCCCATCAGAAAAGCATCTACTTGATGTGCCGCTTCTCTGCCTTCTGATATGGCCCAAACGATTAGAGATTGCCCTCTTCGGCAGTCTCCAGCTGTAAATATTTTACTTTTTATGGTTTGGTATTGGTTTTCTCCTTTAATATTTCCTCGCTCATCAAAAGTCAATCCGAATTGTTCGGGTAGGGTTTTTTCTGGACCTGTAAAACCTAAGGCAAGAAGAGCCAAATCACAAGGCCATTCTTTTTCAGAGCCCTTTTTTTCTATGAGTTGAGGTCTTTCTCCTGGGATTTTTTTCCATTGGACTTCTACAGTTTTCAAGGCTTTGACATGACCTTTGGCATCACCAATAAACTCCTTAGTCATAATACTCCACTCTCGATGGCTCCCCTCCTCATGGGAAGAAGAGGTCTTCAGTTTAAAAGGCCAATAGGGCCAGGGATGATCCTCAGTTCTGGTTTCCGCTGGTTTGGGCATGATTTCAAAGTTGGTCACACTTTTTGCTCCTTGTCTGTTAGAAGTACCGATGCAATCGGAACCTGTATCGCCTCCTCCAATGACAATGACCTCTTTGTCTGTGGCTAGGTATTTTTCATCGCGTTTGTGTTGCCCATCTACTGCTTTGTTATTGTGTGGGAGAAAATCCATGGCTTGGACAACACCTTTAAGTTCTGCTCCAGGCAAGGGCATTTCCCTTTTTATTGTTGCACCTGTAGCCAAAACGACTGCATCAAAATCTTTTTCCAAGTCGGCAGCAAGGATCGTTTTCCCAATTTCGACATTACATTTAAAAGAAATTCCTTCGGCCTCAAGGAGTGCTAAACGGCGGTCAATAATACTTTTTTCCATTTTAAAATCAGGAATCCCATAGCGTAGCAACCCCCCAATTTTATTTTCTCTTTCAAATACGGTCACACTGTGGCCGGCTCTATTGAGTTGTTGAGCCGCTGCCAAGCCTGCAGGGCCAGAACCGACTATGGCTACAGTTTTTCCGCTGCGTTGTTTAGGGGGTTCAGCCTTGATCCATCCCTCCGCAAATCCGCGCTCAACAATATATTTTTCAATTAATTCTATCGACACAGGAGGATTCACTATCCCTAATACACAAGCTTCTTCACAGGGAGCAGGACAAAGCCTTCCCGTAAATTCAGGGAAGTTATTAGTGCTGTGTAAAATAGTTAATGCACGCTGCCATTCGTTTTGGTATACTGCATCGTTAAAATCAGGGATTAAGTTGCCTAATGGGCATCCACTGTGGCAAAAAGGAACACCACAATCCATACAGCGTGCGCCTTGCTCTTGCAATTTTTCGGTCTCGGGCGCAAGGGTAAATTCCTTATAGTTGCTAATTCGTTCTTTGGGAGCTATAGCCGGTTCTTTAAGCCGGTCGTATTCCATAAAACCTTTAATTTTACCCATAGTCTAGACTGTTTTTTCAGTTTCTTTATTGGCCATCATTTCTAAGGCACGCTTATAATCTGTAGGCATTACTTTAATAAAATTTTTAGAGGATTTTGACCAATTTTCTAAAATTGTTTTTGCTTTTGGACTTTTGGTATAGTCTAAATGATTTTGCAAAAGGACTTGAAGGCTTTCTAAGTCACTTTGTTGCAGGTCTTCCAATTCAACCATTTCAAGGTTGAACTTTTTCTCATCAAAAGTTCCGTCTTCACTGTAAAGGTAGGCGATACCACCACTCATACCTGCCGCAAAATTTCGGCCAAATTCTCCTAAAACAACAGCAACTCCTCCCGTCATGTATTCACAACCGTGGTCTCCAATGCCTTCGACTACCGCTTTGGCTCCTGAATTACGCACACAAAAACGCTCCCCAGCGATTCCATTGATGTAGGCTTCGCCATTGGTCGCACCATAAAGGGCCACATTTCCAATTATTATATTTTCATGCGGAACAAAGGTGGCTTTTTCAGGGACTTGTGCAACTAAGGTAGCACCAGAGAGTCCTTTGCCAAAGTAATCATTGGCTGTTCCTACAACCTTCATAAAGAGTCCACTCGTGGCAAAACCACCAAAACTCTGACCCGCTGCACCTGTGAATTTTAAACTCAAAGTCTGATCAGGTAAGCCATCGGCACCGTGGATTTTTGAAATTTCATTACTTAAAATTGCCCCCACTGTTCGGTTGGTATTTTTAATACGAAATTCCAGGTGTTGGGCTTCTTTTCTATATAAGGCTGGGTGTGCTTGGCTTAGAATTTCAAAATCCAATACCTGTTCAAGCTGATGGTCTTGGACTTCTGTATTTCGTTCTTTAATATGCGAAGGCACTTCAGGCTTGTAAAGGATGTTGGATAAGTCTATACCCTGTGCCTTGTAGTGCTGTATCGCTTTTTTCATATTGAGCTTTTGAGATTGTCCGACCATTTCATCTACAGTACGGAATCCTAACTCAGACATAATTTGACGTAATTCCTCCGCCACAAAATACATATAGTTGATTACGTGTTCGGGCTTGCCTTTAAAGTTCTTCCGCAATTCGGGATCTTGGGTTGCGATCCCTACTGGGCAAGTATTGAGGTGGCAAGCGCGCATCATGATACAGCCTGAGGCAATAAGCGGTGCCGTAGAAAATCCAAATTCTTCTGCCCCGAGCAGACAAGCAATCGCTACGTCCCGTCCTGTTTTCATTTGGCCGTCACATTCAAGTACAATCCGGCTTCTCAGATTATTCAATACCAAAGTTTGTTGGGCTTCCGCTATGCCCAATTCCCAAGGTAGACCAGCATGTCTAAGAGAGGTCAGTGGGGAGGCGCCTGTTCCCCCATCGTAGCCAGAAATTAGAATGACATCCGCTTTGGCTTTGGCTACCCCAGCGGCAATTGTTCCCACTCCCACTTCAGAAACCAATTTTACATTGATTCGGGCTTCGCGGTTGGCATTTTTTAAATCATAGATCAGCTGAGATAAATCCTCAATAGAATAAATATCGTGATGCGGTGGAGGAGAGATCAGTCCTACATAGGGTGTGGAATTTCTTACCGAAGCAATATAGGGATTTACTTTAGGCCCTGGAAGTTGTCCGCCTTCTCCTGGCTTGGCACCTTGGGCCATTTTTATTTGAATCTCTCTCGCAGAACTTAAGTAGTGACTGGACACTCCAAAACGACCTGAAGCCACCTGTTTAATGGCGGAGTTTTTCCAATTTCCGTCTTGGTCGGGCTGGAATCGACGTACGTCTTCACCGCCTTCTCCTGAGTTGCTTTTTCCCCCAATTCGGTTCATGGCGATAGCCAGATTTTCATGTGCTTCTTGGCTGATCGATCCCAAAGACATAGCCCCCGTTTTAAATCGTTTTACGATTTCAGTCCAGGGTTCTACCTGATCAATTGGGATGGGATCAAAACTGGAAAATTCAAAGAGCCCCCTTAGGGTCATGAGTTTTTCATTCTGCTCATTGATCATTTTTGCAAACGCAGCATAACTCTCTGGTTTATTTTGTCTTACTGCTTGTTGAAGAGTTGCGATTGTTTGAGGGTTTACGGCATGAGCTTCACCATCTCTTCTCCAACGGTAGTCCCCACCAATTTCTAGGGCCATACCCAAATTAGACTCGTGGATATAAGCTTTGGCGTGACGGGAACTAATTTCTTTTTCGACTTCGTATAAACCAATACCTTGAATTCTACTTGCAGTATTACAGAAAAAGCGATTTATAAATTTTTCAGATAAACCAAGGGCTTCAAAGATTTGGGATCCTCTGTAAGAATGCAAAGTAGAGATTCCAATTTTATTCATCACTTTAATAATGCCTTTGGCTATGGCTTTATTAAAGTTATCAATCGCTTTTGCGGCTTCTAGGGTAATGTATTTTTGTTCTGCTTGATGCAGTATAATTTCATTTACCATATAGGGGTTGATCGCGCTTGCTCCATATCCAAAAAGTAAGGCAAAGTGATGGGGTTCTCTAGGTTCTGCCGACTCGACGATGATTCCAAACTGAGAACGTTTTTTAAGACGTTTGAATTCGTGATGTGCATAGGAAGTTGCCAGCAGCATGGGTATTGGAGCTAAAGAAGCAGAGACACCACGGTCAGACAAAATAATGATATTGGCACCTTGAGCTATAGCCTTTTCTATAGCGGTAATCATATCATTCAGGGCGTATTCTAAACCATTTAGACCTGTTTGAACCTCATAAAGCGTGCTAACTGTAACGGATTTAAAATCAGGGTGGTTGATAAATTTAATTTTATCAAGGTCTTCATTGGAAATAACAGGATTTTGAATGCTCAATTTTTTTGCATGCACCTCATCGATATCAAAAAGATTAAACTCTTTACCCAAACTGAGGCTAATGTCTGTCACTATTTCTTCTCTTATGCCGTCAAGTGGTGGGTTTGTGACTTGTGCAAAAAGCTGCTTGAAATAGTTGTAGAGCAATTGAGGACGTTCTGATAGCACTGCCAAAGGGGTATCAGTACCCATAGAGCCGATGGCTTCTTTTCCTTGTGTACTCATAGGAGTAATCAGTATTTTGAGGTCCTCTTGTGTATAGCCGAAGATCCGCATTCTTGTCTCAAAGTCTTCTTCTTCAACAGGGCTCATATTTCCTGTATAAGGCACTTCTTTGAGGGGTAATAAATTGTTATCCAACCACTTTTTATAGGGACGTTTGCCCGTAATTTCTTTTTTTATTTCTTCATCTTCTACGATGCGTCCTTCATCCATATTGACTAAAAACATTTTTCCAGGCTCTAGACGACCGTGTCTTTCAATATTTTCAGGTGCTATATCTAATACTCCAGTTTCCGACGACATCACTACATAACCATCTTTGGTAACGGAATACCTTGACGGGCGAAGACCATTTCGGTCTAAAAGAGCGCCGATAAACTTACCATCAGTAAAGGGGATAGAAGCTGGACCATCCCAGGGCTCCATGATACACGCATTATAGCGATAAAAGGCTTTTTTATCTTCATCCATTGAAGCGTGTTTTTCCCATGCTTCGGGGACAAGCATCATCATTACTTCAGGGAGCGAACGCCCTGTAGCAAGGAGCAGTTCGACCACCATATCCATGGAGGAAGAATCAGACTTTCCAGGAAGAATGATAGGAAGTATTTTTTTGATATCAGGACCAAATAAATCGCTTTCTAATAGTTCTTCACGCGCCTGCATTCTGCTCAGGTTCCCCCTGAAGGTATTGATCTCACCATTGTGACACATATAGCGGAAAGGTTGGGCCAAATCCCAGGTGGGGAAGGTATTGGTGGAGAAACGCTGGTGCACTAAAGCCAATCTTGTTACTACAGCGGGATCAGAGAGGTCTTTGTAATAACCTTTTATATCTTCTGGAATTAAAAGACCTTTATAGATTAGGGTGTGGGTAGAAAGACTGGGGAGGTAAAAATAAGAAGCTTCAGATAGTTTCGAACTGCTGATGGTATGTTCGGCTATTTTACGCGCGCAAAATAATTTAATATTGAATTCGTGATCCGAAAGTTGATTGGCCCCACGTCCAATAAAGACCTGCATAATTTGGGGCTCTGTTTGGGCAGCAATACTTCCTACCACATCTCGATTTACGGGAACTTTTCGCCAGCCGAGTATGTCCAAGCCCTGCTTTTTAATTTCTGATTCAAAAACACCGTTACAATAGGTGCGTTGGTTTTCTTTTCGGGGTAAAAAGACCATACCTACCGCATATTCGTGAAGTGCAGGCAATTTAAAATCACATTGGGTAACTAAAAAATCATGTGGGATTTCGATTAATATTCCAGCCCCATCTCCAGTTTTACCGTCTGCACTGACCGCTCCTCGATGTTCAAGTTTATCAAGAATATCCAGTGCTTTATGGATGATGTCATTGGTTTTTTTCCCCTGAAGGCTACAGATGAACCCTGCACCACAATTATCGTGTTCATTTTCAGGGTTATAAAGTCCTTGTTTTGCTGGCAACATACGATCTTAATTTTGAAGGATTACAAAGCTAAGAAACCTCCAATGATGAAGTGAATAAATAGCACTTAAAAAGAATTCCACTGAAAATTTGATAATTAAAGCCAATTTTTTTGAATGAATTCCTATTATTTTTAGAGAAAATTAGGAAAAATTAAAATTCACTTCCTTTGTAATAAAATAAAAAACTTTGAATTCAAGCTATCTTGTGATTGGAGCGATGTCTGGGACTTCCTTAGATGGGCTCGATTTGGTTTGTGCAAAATTTAACTTTGAAGACGGTTGGAAGTTTGAATTAACAAAAGCAAACACCTATGCCTATACTTTAGCGTGGAAAACAAAATTGGGAAAATTAGCCAGCCAATCCAATAAAAAAATTCGCGCGGTTGAAATGGAATATGTAAAATTAGTTTCTGATTGCATAAATGATTTTAAACAAGATCTACCCCCAGTCGATTTTATTTCTTCCCACGGACATACAGTATTTCATCAACCTGAAAAAGGCATAACGCTTCAAATAGGAACCACACCCGAACTTTCAAAACAAACCCATTTGCCTGTAATTGGTGATTTTAGAAGCCAAGATGTTGCATTAGGGGGTCAGGGAGCTCCTTTAGTTCCCATTGGAGATCTGCATCTTTTTAGAGATTATACAGCCTGTCTGAATTTGGGTGGCTTCGCCAATTTTTCTACTACCTCGGGCAAAGAGGTCATTGCCTATGATCTTTGTGCTGTAAATACCGTGCTTAATTTGCTTGCAGCTGAAAAACGAGTGGACTATGATGATCAGGGGCATTTTGCCCAATCAGGGAAACTACTCCCGGCTCTGTATGAAGCCTTATCTGCTTTGGATTTTTACAGTAATAAAGGACCTAAATCACTAGGTATTGAGTGGGTTAATCAAGAGATTATTCCTTTATTGACTCTATTTAATAACGCAAAAGTGGAAGATAAGTTACATACCTATACCCAACATATTGCCCATCAAATTTCGACTTCGTTCTCTGATCGTGACCGCGTATTGGTTACAGGAGGAGGGGCAAAAAATAGCTATCTTATTAAAACCCTTCGTGAGAGATCTCGAGCACGGTTTATTCTTCCAAGTGCAGATTTAATTGATTTTAAAGAGGCTTTGATTTTTGCTTTCCTAGGGGTTTTGCGTAAAGAAAATCAAATAAATTGCTTGTCTTCTGTTACAGGAGCTAGAACAAATCACTGTAGTGGTATAATTTTTTATCCTCAGGACTAGAGAAAACAATGAGTTTTTTTACATTAGCTAACAAACGAATTTAAACTTATGGAAACCCTCATTATTGCCCTCTTTGTTTTGGGTTATTTAGCCATTACATTAGAGCACACTTTAAAAGTAGATAAGTTAATTCCTGCTTTGGCTATGATGGCTCTTATGTGGGCGATTATTTCTCTTGCTCATTTACCAGTTTTTGACGTGAATACAGAACTTAAAGAACTGGAGCCTAGCCATATTGATGAGATCTTGCTTCACCATTTAGGTAAGACCGCCGAAATTATAATTTTTCTTCTGGGCGCAATGACAATTGTTGAAATCATTGATTACTTCAATGGTTTCTTTACGATTAAAAACTTTATCAAAACCCGAAGCAAAAAAGGCCTTCTTTGGATTTTTGGACTCTTAGCTTTTATCCTTTCCGCCATTATTGATAACCTTACAGCGACAATTGTTTTAATAACCATACTGCAGAAAGTAATCCATGATCGCGAGATCAGGTTGTGGTTTGCCGGTTTAATAATTATTTGTGCTAATGCAGGTGGGGCTTGGTCTCCCATTGGAGATGTGACTACGACTATGCTTTGGATTGGAGATAAAGTAACAACTGTTAAATTAATAAGTTATGTATTACTCCCCTCTCTTTTCTGTTTCGTAGTTCCAGTAGGAATTGCCAGTTTACTTCCCGCTTTTCAGGGAGACCTCCCAGAAACTCAGGAGGATGAGCAGGTAGAAACACACAAGCATGGTGCAACAATTCTTTATTTAGGTCTCTCTGCTATTGTATTTGTACCTCTCTTTAAAACCCTTACGCACCTTCCTCCTTATGTAGGAATGATGCTCTCACTAGCAGTAGTCGCCACTTTTGCAGAAATATTTAGTAAAGCCAAAATCAATATTACCTCTGTTGATGAAGAAAGTGATGCCCATCAAACAGCCAGTCCGGTACATAAATCTCTTTCAAAAATAGAACTACCTAGCATTCTTTTCTTTTTAGGAATATTACTCGCCGTTGCAGCTTTAGAATCTTTAGGTCTCCTCTTTAATTTCGCAGAAGGTTTAAATCAGGCCATTCCCAATACAGATATTGTAGTGGGCCTATTGGGTATTGGTTCTGCAGTGATCGATAATGTCCCTTTGGTGGCAGCCAGTATGGGGATGTTTTCGGCACCTATAGACGATCCTGTCTGGCACCTTATAGCTTATGCAGCAGGGACTGGGGGGAGTATGCTTATCATTGGTTCTGCCGCAGGTGTTGTGGCTATGGGTATGGAGAAAATTGACTTTTTCTGGTATTTAAAAAAAATAGCCTGGTTGGCTTTTGCTGGATTTCTTGCTGGTTTTGTGGTCTTTGTGCTTCTCAGAGATTTTGTATTTTAGAAACAGAAAAAGAAATTTTTTCTCAAAATCAACGTTTCTACTATTAAACTATAGTTTATGCTGCTATTCTTTACCCAAGAGCCCACTCCACTTCAAACGGAGAAAACCCTTTCTTTAGTAGAACTGATACAAAATGGCGGCCTTGGTGGTCAGTTGATCATCGGTCTTCTCTTCCTGCTTTTAATGGTGGTAACTTATATCTATTTCGAACGCTTATTTGCGATACGTGCTGCCGTTAAAGTAACTCCTAATTTTATGCCTCAAATACGTTCCTTTGTGATGAATGGAAAGCTTGAGGGAGCGCAGCAATTATGTATCCAAGAAAATATTCCTGTAAGCCGATTAATTGCAAAAGGACTCTCGCGTATTGGTCGGCCTTTAGAGGATATTAATACCGCCATTGAAAATGCCGGAAGACTAGAGGTGTACCAATTAGAAAAAAATATTAGCGTTTTAGCCACTATTGCAGGTGCTGCTCCCATGCTGGGATTTCTGGGGACTGTTATCGGAATGATTCTTTCCATTTTTGAAATTTCTAATGCAGGAGGGAATATTGATATGCAACTATTGGCTGACGGACTTTATACCGCAATGACCACAACTGTTGCGGGACTTATTGTAGGAATCGTTGGATATATCTCTTATAATCACTTAGTAGTAAAAATCAATAAGGCGGTTTATCAGATGGAATCCTCTAGCTTGGAGTTTTTAGATTTACTTAACGAACCTGCCTAAGCGATGCGACTCAGAGGAAGAAATCAGATTAAGCCTGAGTTTAATATGTCGTCAATGACAGATGTGGTTTTTTTATTGCTCATATTTTTTATGATTGCTTCAACGCTCGCCAAACAACTCAATACAATTGAAGTAAAACTGCCTCAAGGAGAAGGGAAAACAGAAAATCGGAATACAGTAGCAGTTACCATTACAGAACAAGGACGCTTTTTTATAGATGAAGCAAGAGTGACGAAATCCCGACTGGAAAATCAATTAATTCAAGTGCTTAGCGGGGCAAATAAGCCTTCCTTAGTTTTAAGAGCGGAGCAAAAGGTCGCTATAGATGAAGTTGTTTTTGTCATGAATATTGCCAATAAAAATGGAATAAAAGTAGTCTTAGCAGTAGATAAGCCCTAAACGAAAAGGTGAAGAAGATGTTGGATACTCCCCATAAAAAAAAATCGGCTGGACTCACTGCAGTAATTGCAATTCTCATTTTGCTTTTATTTTTTATGCTGGGCCTCACTTATTATGACCCTCCTATAAGCTATGGAATGGAAGTAAACTTTGGTACACTGGCAGCGGGAAGGGGTCCTGTTCAGGCATTAAAAAATACACAAACTAATGAGCAAGCTCAAGAACAGCCAGTAGTAAATGAGGAAGTGATAAGTGAGACAGCCGAAGAAAAAAGTCAAGAATCTGCCAAAGAAGTTTTGACCGAAAAAGAATCTTCAGTAGTCATACCTGAAGAGAAAGTCGAAAATAAGAAGGCTGAATCCACTCCAGAGCAAACTGAGCCTGAGCGGGCGCCAGCTGAAAAAGTGCCTCCCAAAGTATCCGAAACAACCAAAAGTGTAGTTTCAAATTTATTAAGTAAAAAAACGGAAGAAGGGGAAGAAGATCAAGGAGAGGGAACTGATTTAGTGGCAGGTGATAAAGGTAGGCTGGAGGGAAATCCCTATTCTAGTAGTTACTATAATAATAACGGATTAGGCGGTCGAGGAAAAGGCTATGGACTAAATGGAAGGAGTTTGCAGTCTAGCGGGAAAGTTGTGCAGGATTGCAATCAGGAGGGTACTGTAGTTGTGCGAATAACAGTAAATACATTCGGTGATGTAATTCAAGCTGAGCCAGGAATTAAGGGGACTACCAATACCCATCCTTGCCTCTTAGAGCCAGCGCGCAAGACCGCTCTGCTCCATAAGTGGTTTCCTGACAGTAAAGCCCCTGCAGAGCAAATTGGTTATGTCGTGATTCAATTTAAATTAGGGGAATAAATATTGAAAACATACCAAGAAACCCTAGATTGGATGTTTGCAAAACTTCCAATGTACCAAAGGAAAGGAGCAAGTGCTTATCGGCCAGGGTTAGAGCGGATGCAACGTCTCGATCATTATTTGGGACAACCCCACTTGGCCTTTAAATCGATTCATATAGGAGGTACGAATGGTAAAGGGTCTACTTCCCATATTCTCTCTTCTGTTTTACAAAATTCAGGATATAAGGTGGGACTGTATACCTCCCCACATTTATTGGATTTCAGAGAGCGGATCAAGCTAAATGGTCTGCTCATACCAAAAGAAGAGGTAATTAATTTTATTGAGGCACATCAACGTTTTTTTGAAAAGGAGCAATTTTCTTTTTTTGAACTCACTGTAGCCATGGCCTTTACTTATTTTAAAAAAATGAAAGTAGACTATGCCCTCATTGAAGTAGGACTTGGAGGGCGATTAGATGCTACCAATATCATTACCCCCATACTCTCAATAATTACAAATATCGGCTTAGACCATACCGAGTTTTTAGGAACCACCCGCCCTGCCATAGCAAAAGAAAAAGGGGGTATTATAAAAAAAGAAGTCCCAGTAGTAATAGGAGAAAAAGACGAGGCAACCGCTAAAGTTTTTGAACAAATTGCCAGTGGATTGGCTGCACCTATTTACTTCTGCAATGAGCCGAATCAGGTTTGGCATACAGATTTAAAGGGCCATTATCAAAAGCAGAATATTGAGACTTCACTGACGGCATTAGGCCATCTTAAAGCTTCATTGGTAAATAAATTAACAATCCACAAGGGGCTGAAAAATGTCATAACAACTACTCGTTTTTTAGGCCGCTGGCAAAAAGTTAATGAGTCTCCTCAAATTGTTTTGGATGTAGGGCATAATCTAGAAGGCATAAAGTGGCTTGCATCGCAACTAAAGCAACTCTCCTATAAACAGTTGCATTTAGTAATGGGATTTGTAAAGGGGAAAAATATTCAAGAACTCCTAAGGCCTTTACCTCCTGACGCAAAGTACTATTTTTCAAGTCCTAAGCTAGACCGTGCCTTGGAGGTAGCCCAACTTCGCTTAGAGTTAGCATCAACTTCAATTGATTTAGATTTTTATCCTACTGTAACTGCCGCTTTTTCTGAAGCAAAAAATACAGCAGATCCTACAGATCTTATACTGGTTTGCGGGAGTACTTTTGTAGTAGCTGAAGTTCTCGAATTTGTAGAGGATAAAATCCGATAAATTATAAACTATATGATAAAGAATTAATTCAGAAATTATATATTTGCGGTCTTAATGTAGGGCGCTTAGCTCAGTTGGTTCAGAGCACCTCGTTTACACCGAGGGGGTCGGGGGTTCGAATCCCTCAGCGCCCACAGCCTTAAAAGAGATCAGTATTTGATCTCTTTTTTTTGCTTTCTGATGAGCTGCTTTAATTTAGAAAATCCTCTCTTATTTTAAAATCTAGATTTTAACAATTTTTTAGCGGTTAAGCTTGTAACTTTTTGCACTATGAGCAGTCAAATAAATAGATTTGGTTTTAAAATCTTCCCGTTGTTTTTTTATTAAATTGATTAATTGAGATTGTTTGTGTAAAGATTTCTATATGGCGGGCAGATTTTTTTCTTTTTTGGAAAAACAATAAATTACATAAAATTTAGAGTTTGAAAAAAATTGGAATTACAGATCAGCTGTCTTTTATAATTATAGGTATTTTTTATGGCTTGACTTTTTTATTCGGGTATATATATGGTGTGGGAAAAGAAAATTCAAAAGCTTACTCTACTTTAGACCAGAAAAAACTAATCCATATTGTACTGATAGAATTCAAACCTTCTTTAAGTGACACTCAGTTACAGCAGGTGTCAGACGCTGCCTATCGCCTTCAGCAAATCAAGGGAGTTCAGTCTTTAAATTTTGGTGTTAACACCTCCCCCGAGGGGCTAAATAAAGGCTATACACACAGTCTAACAATGAAATTTAGCGATGCTTACTCACGCGATAGTATCTACCTACCCCATCCGATACATAAAGACTTTGTGGAGCTTTTTGTGCCACTCACAAACACAGTTCTAGTATATGACTACTGGGAGTAGCGGGCTGTTTTAGTTTCCAATTAATTTTTGAATCTTGGCTTGTTCTTCTTTAGCCAATTCTGGATCTACAAGAATACGACCGCTGTGCTCGTCCATGATTATTTTGCTTCTAGAAGCGATTTCAAGTTGAACCTGAGGAGGTATTGAAAAATAGGATCCTCCTGAAGCACCCCGTTCTACAGGAACGATAGCAAGACCATTTTTTACACTACTACGAATACGCTTATAAGAGAGGATTAATCTTTCTTCTATTTGCTTTTCAAATTCAGAAGATTTTTTTTGAAGAAGGTCTTCTTCTTTTTGTGTTTCTTTCAGGATTGCATCGAGCTCACTTTTTTTGGCTTTCAGGTGTGTATTGCGTTCCTCTATTCGCTCATTTAAAGCCGTTAAAGCCTCTTGCTTTTGCTCAATACGCACTTTAAATTCTTTAATTTTCTTTTCTGCCAATTGAATTTCGAGCTCCTGAAACTCCTGCTCTTTTACTATAGAGTTGTATTCTCTGTTATTGCGCACATTTTTTAATTTCTCTTCATATTTTTTGAGCAACTCTTTGGCTCTTTCTATAGTTTGTTTCTGCTCAGATATTTCGTGTTCTTCCTCTTTAATTTCCTCTTTTATTTTTTCACTTTTTGAAGTGAGTCCTTCAATCTCATTTTCTAAATCCTCTACTTCTAAAGGAAGTTCACCCCTCAAATTTCTGATCTCATCAATTCTGGAGTCAATAAGCTGTAAATCGTAAAGTGCTCTTAATTTATTTTCGACTGTTGCTTCGGTTTTTTTAGCCATAATTAGAAATAGTTAACAGGATTTGTTTTTGCATGTGATAAAATGATTGCAAAATTAGGCATTTTTTTACTAAGATAGTCAACTATCAAATTTTTGATAAATTGTTCACTCTCAAAGTGTCCGATATCCAGTAAAAGGAGCGAGGCTCCACCTTGGTAAAACTGGTGGTATTTAAGGTCTGCTGTTATGAAAGCATCTGCATTTTGCGCAAGTGCATGAGTGATTGCAAAACTTCCCGAACCGCCGAGTACCGCAACAGTTTGAATTGGTTTCTGTATGAAAGGGCTATAGCGAATCATTTCGGTTTGTAGCTTTTCTTTTACTAGTGAAAGAAACTTTTTTTCAGGGAGTGGTTCAGCTAGTTTTCCAATACGACCCATTCCTACGGTGTCCAGGGTATTGTCTAAACTGTAAATTTCGTAAGCCACATTTTCATAGGGATGTGCCTGGGCTAGTGTATATTCAATATTATGCTTTAAAAAGGACTCAAAAACAACTTGGATCTGAATTTCTTCCACTTTTGTTTTTTCTAGGGGGGCACCTAGATGAGGGGTGCTGTGCTCATTCCCTTTAAATTGGCCAGTACCTTCCAATACAAAGCTGCACTCGCTGTAGTTGCCTATCGAACCAGCACCTACTTGATGAAGCGCCTGTAATACACTCTCAGCATGGGTTTTTGGCACATAGGTATTTAATTTTTTTATTCCGGCGGCTTTAGGGATTAAAATACGACTTTCAATGAGCCCCAAACGATCTGCAAGAATTTTATTGACTCCTTCAGGGTGGTTATCTAAGCGAGTATGTAAGGCATAAATGGCAATATTATTTCGTATGGCTTTAATTAGGGCTTTTTGTACATAATCTTTTCCCGTAATTTTTTTTAAGCCTGAAAAAAGTATGGGATGAAAACAAACAATTAGATTACAATTGGCTTTTATCGCCTCATCAAGCACTTCTTCTATACAGTCGTGACAAACAAGAACTCCTGTACAGGCGTTAGCAGACTCTCCAACAAGTAGTCCTACATTATCAAAATCTTCAGCATAGGCAGGGGGCGCCCACTCATCGAGAAGATCCATTATATTTTTTATACTTACCATAGACAGGATTGATCACAAATATAATATTTATCTTCATGGGCATGAAGAAGTGGCGTTTAATACTCTTTCCTTTTGCTGTAGTTTATGGAGTGCTTCTTTTTTTAAGAAATAAATGTTTTGATTGGGGTGTTTTAAAAAGTCACAAACTACAAATTCCAAGTATTGGTGTGGGTAATTTAGCAGTGGGAGGTACAGGTAAATCCATACTAATTGATTACTTACTCACTAATTTTAAATTACAGACTAAGACTGCTGTTCTCAGCAGGGGATATGGGAGAAAAACGTCTGGTGTGCTCATTGCAGATAAATCAAGTAGTGTAGCTACTATAGGGGATGAGCCCTATCAGTTTTATAAAAAACATAAAGAGGCTACAATAGCAGTTGCTGAAAAAAGAAATATAGGCGTTGCTAAGCTCCTAAAAGAACAGCCGGAAATAGAATTCATGTTATTTGATGATCTTTTTCAGCATCGCTCTACAGTGCCTTCATTACTAGTGCTTACTACCACTTATGAGCGACCATATTTTCGAGACCTCTTACTACCGATGGGTTCACTCAGAGAAGGAAAATCAGCTGCGCGACGGGCAGACATTGTTGTGGTGACCAAATGTCCCAAAACCCTTACTAGTAAGGAAATGGCTAAGTTTCAAAAAGCACTTCATCTGAATGCAAAGCAACGCTTATTTTTTACTAAGCTGGACTACAGCAATACAATTCATAATGAGAAACAAAAACGCCCATTGAGTTCACTCAAGCTTCCTTTTGTTTTGGTTACAGGAATTGCAGATTCAAGCCCCTTAGTCGCATTTTTAAAAGGTGCGGGCTTCCAATTTAAACATTTGTCTTATCCAGATCATCATTATTTTTCACGCTCAGATTTGAAAAAAATAAAATACCACCAAAAAGAGGGACTTGTGCTAACTACAGAAAAAGACTTTACACGTTTGCAATTAAGTGATGAAATAGAAAGGCTTTTCTATCTCCCTGTCGTCTTGGAATTTTTTGAAGCTGAATCAGAAAAGCGCTTCATGCAGCTGATTACACAATGCCTAATAAAAGATTAAAGAATGTGTTTATGCGCTTTATAGGAGGAGCGTACTAAAGGACCACTTTCTACATGTCGAAAACCTAAGTCTAAGGCATATACCTCTAATTTTTTAAATACATCGGGGGTTATAAACTGCTGAACAGGCAAGTGTTTTTTACTAGGCTGAAGATATTGTCCTATTGTGACTACATCTACCTGGGCTTCTCTTAAATCATGGAGTGCGTCTTTGACTTCCTCTTCTGTCTCACCCAAGCCTAACATAATCCCTGATTTAGTTCTATTTACGCCCTGTTCTTTGAGGTAGCGCAATACTTCAATACTGGTATCATATTTTGCTTGAACCCTTACTTTACGAGTGAGTCTTCTCACTGTTTCTATATTGTGAGAAACTACTTCAGGAGCGACTTCTATGATACGATCTATATTTCGGGTATTACCTTGAAAATCTGGAATTAGGGTTTCCATAGTAGTTCCGGGACTGATTCTTCGAACCGCATTGACGGTTTCAGCCCAAATGATAGACCCCATATCTTTTAAATCATCACGGTCTACTGAAGTCAATACGGCATGTTTAATTTTCATTATTTTGATAGAATTCGCCACTTTTTCTGGTTCTGCCCAATCTACTGCACTGGGTCTTCCCGTTTGAACTCCACAAAAGCCACAAGACCGTGTACAAATATTTCCCAAGATCATGAAGGTAGCCGTCCCTTCCGCCCAGCATTCACCCATATTGGGGCAACTTCCAGAGGTACAAATCGTATTGAGTTTGTATTTGTCAACTAAACCACGGAGCTCGGTATATTTTTTCCCTGTAGGGAGTTTTACACGGATCCACTCGGGTTTTTTTTGGTGTCTGACTTCTTTTTCTTCTACCTCCATCATTCGGCTTTTGGCCAAAGATACGAACTCTTCCTCAGAGACTCAAAAGATAAAAAAGCGTAAATCCTGTTAAGACCAATATTCCCAAAATACTTAAAACGCGCAATCCAGTTTTGGGTTTAAACGCTTCAGGCATCGCTTTGCTGGTTACCAGCCTGTAATTTAGAAGGGCATAGAGGGGTGCAGTAATAAAGGAGAGTACTGTGGCAATTTGAACAAGTTGACCCATTTCTGAACGGAGAAAGAGAAAAATTAAAGCAGTACCCACGGCAAGTATGAACATCCAACTGAGGTAAAAGTTTTTTTCTTTTCGAAAAAGTAATTGTACAGTTTTAGACATGGCTCGGGGTGAAGCATCTAAAGTAGTAATTGTGGTACTGAGCATGGTGGTAAAGGCAGCAATTCCGATGATACCATAAGCGGCCTGCCCCAGATTAGTGGTATAGAGCTGTATGAGTTGTTGTGCAAATGCCCCTCCTTGGCTTGAAAACTGCGCACCTGAATGATACATAACCAAGGCACCTAAACCCAAAAAACAAAGGGCCAGAATAATCGTAGCAATATAACCCACATTAAAATCGAAGAGACTTTCTTTGAGGGTGTTTTTTGCTTTTGTTTTATTTTTTTCCAACGTCCATATAGAATGCCAAATTGATATATCCAGAGGAGCAGGCATCCAGCCCAAGAAAGCAATAAAAAAAAGTAAACCTGAAGACTCAGGAAAGACTTGAGCAAAAGAAATAGGGGTTTCATTTTTCATAAAGGCTACGCTAAAGGCAACCAAACTACTCACAGCCAATACAACCATAATTACTTTTATCAGCTTATCAAGCCATTGGTATTTTCCAAAAGCCAGAATTAAGCTACAGGCAAGAGTGATAATAATACCCCAGTAAACAATATTTGTAGTAATACCAAATAAAGTTACTGCCAATCCGGCGGTTACGATCGTTACCGCACTTTGGATAGTAAACATGGTCGCTAGATTTAAAATAAAATAAGCCCATAAATACCCTTTTCCAAGTTTATGATAGCCATCTAAAAGAGTTTCTCCAGTGGCTTGTGCGTAGCGGGGGCCATACTGAAAAAAAGGATATTTGAATAAATTTATGAGCAATAGTGCCCAGACTAAACCCCATCCATAATCTGCTCCTGCCCGCGTAGACTGAACCAGATGAGATACCCCTATAGCAGCCCCTGCAAAAAGTAATCCTGGTCCTAATTTGGATAATTTAAATTGACTCACGATCTAGTTTATTAGCTAACATTTTTTTTGCTCTGAAAAGCTTTACCCTCACAGTAGAAGAAGATTCATCCAGTTCTTTTTCTATTTGTTTGAGAGACAAGTCATCAAAATAACGAAGTTTGAGTATCGTCCGATACTCTTTTTTTAAAGAACGAATCTGCCCCAAAACATAATCTAAATTTTGGGAAGCAATAAGGCGTTCCTCAGGAGAAAGTTCTTCACTTGAGACTTCGTGAATGGTGTCTTCTGACAAAGGAGCAGTAAACCCCTCTTTTTTGGTTGATCTAAATTGATCAATCTGGTGGTTTTTGGCAATAGTAATCAACCAATTTGAAAAAGGCCGTTGTTGATCAAAGCTGCTAATCCGATCAAAGGCTTTTGAAAAAGTTTCTAAGCTTAGTTCTTCAGCGCGATTTAGGTCTGAAGTTCGGGAGAGCAAAAAGGCATAAACAAAATCCCAATATTCATTAAAAAGAGCATTAAAAGCAAGCTGATCATTTGCTCTGGCTTTTTCTATTAGGTCTTTTTCGCAGTCCATTAAGAAGGGCTTTAATTATTAAAAGATGCAGGATTTTTACATACTGTTTCCTCTGGCATCTTTCCGCAAAGCCCACAAGGTTTATTGTCCTTGTTTAGAAAGGGACTTTGACTGGCACAAGTACCTGAAAATTCGCCGTTTTTCTTTCCCCAAATTTTAATTGAAATTCCAGCAAAAGCTAAAAATAATAATCCAAAAGTGATAAAAAATAATTCCATAAGAGGTATCCAATCAAAGTCTGAATATGGCCCCAAAGTTACTAATCTTTCAGAAATTGGACGCTTTTCTTTTTTGTGGGAAAAGTCCTACAATCTAAATACTTAGTCTTATTCCATTTATTACAAAAAACTGACCGAAAATGTCTTCAAATAAACCCTTAATACTGAAAATAGCTTTTTTGATTGATTAGTCTCATTTTTGGATAAGAAATAAGCATAATAAACTAAACTAATTTATACGATGGCAATCAAAGAAACCCCTATTCCCAGAATCCGCCATTCACTGACCCACTCAGAGTTAATCATCCTCAGATCGATCGCTCTGGGTTTGGGTTGTGATACAGTTCCTGACCTATTAGAATTATCAATGAATGTTATAGGGACACTGTCTTTTAGAGACGAAAAAAATGATTTTAAAAAATCTTTAAAAAGTTATTTATGAAGTAAACTCCTTTCCCAAATCCTACCTGTTCTAATCACCTAAAAACAGGATATTGTATGCCTATAGCATACAACAGCATTCATTAAATAAATATAGTGTTGTAGTTTGATTGAAATTATTGGCGAAAGGAGTTACTTCTAAATTATAATAAGGCTGTGCGGGCCGTCCAGAGCGCTTGAAGAAAATAATAGCCAAAAGAAAGACCCGCAATAAATTTTAAGAATACACCCGATAAAAAACCGATAAGAGCTCCGAAAGCAGCTTTTAACGCACCCTTTTTATTCTTCTGATTTGCGATAAGCTCACCAAAAAAGGCACCAAAAAAAGGCCCTATCAGGATACCAAAAGGACCTAAAAACAGAATTCCTATGACTAAGCCAATAGAAGCACCGTAAGTACTTCCCTTTCCTCCACCAAATTTTTTGGCACCTAGAATAGGGATTAAAATGTCCAGCAAAAAAATAAATAAAGCAACAGAAAAACTGATGATCAGAAACTGTAAAGAATAGGTTATACTAGGCACGCAGCTCAAAACAAAAAGACCTGCCCAAGCGGTAAGAGGCCCTGGGATGACAGGCAAAAAACTACCCGCAATACCAAGAAGGATTAAAAAACCAGAAAGACAAATTAAAAAAAGGTCCATTACTCAAAGGTTAATTCAAGGAACACCCTTGCTCATATACGACCAAAATAAATAAAAATTGTAACTTTAATACATAAATTAGCTTATGTTTCCTACACAAAGAATGTCTTACTTTTTACTTTACGGGATTCTTTTTCTCCCCTTTACGAGTTGTCATTTATTTGAGTCGACTAAAGTGCCAAAACAAGATATAGTAACGGCCTCATCTTGGTCAGCTCAAGATATTGATCCAACTTTTGATGCCTGTGATGGCTTGGATCAGGAGGCGATGGAAAATTGTTTTGAAACGACTATTACTTCGAGCTTACAAGATTATTTAAATACTCAGTTACCAGAGGCCAATGTACAGTTTGAAGAAACTGTAACGATAACTTTAAAAGTTGATACTGAGGGATTCATCTCTATTTCAGACGCAGCAATTTCATATGCTCTAGCAGATGCACTACCTGAATTCGAAGCCATTTTATACGAGGCTGTAGATTTATTGCCTCAAGCCAAACCTGCCATTAAATCTAATGTAGGCGCTTTTGTTGAGATTTCATTTGATTTACCGATAAGAATACTTGCTCAGGAGCAAAACTAATGCAAGAACAAATCATTTTAGGGGTTGATCCTGGTACTACAATAATGGGGTTTGGAATTATTGGTATTACTCCTCAATCTATGCGCTTTATCCAGATGCATGAACTGCACCTAAAAAAATATGACAATCACTTTTTAAAATTACACTATATATTTAAGAGGACCCTCGAGCTTATTGATGAATTCAAACCAGATGAAATGGCATTAGAGGCCCCTTTTTTTGGAAAAAATGTCCAATCTATGCTCAAATTGGGTAGGGCACAAGGTGTCGCCATGGCGGCTGGCCTGTCCAGAGAAATTTCTATAACTGAATACTCTCCCAAAAAAATAAAAATGGCCATAACCGGAAACGGAAACGCCTCAAAAGAACAGGTAGCTAAAATGCTGCAACAACAACTCAAAATTAAAACATTACCCAAAAATTTGGACGCAACAGACGGTTTAGCAGCAGCGGTATGCCATTATTACAACAGGGGGAAGTCTACTCATGAAAAATCCTATACAGGATGGCGCGCTTTTGTCAATCAAAATCCGGATAAAGTAAAGTCTTAACTTACTTCAGGATGTCTAATTTGTATTTTCATTACCCATTTTGCAAGCAAGCCTGTCATTATTGTAATTTTCATTTTTCTACAAAAACCAAAGAAAGTGAACGGCTGTGGAAGGCGATGCTTACCGAACTCAAATTAAGAAGACAAGGACTTCAACTACCACTGGAAAGTCTCTATTTTGGGGGAGGGTCTCCTTCTTTACTGTCCCCAAATAAATTAGAAGCACTCCTTAACCTTCTGTATAAAGAATACAATGTGGGTTCTGATATAGAAATTACACTAGAAGTGAATCCTGATGATGTAACCAAAGACTACTTAACTACATTAAAATCAGTAGGAATAAACCGAATAAGTTTAGGGTTACAATCATTTTATGAACGGGATCTCAAATTAATGAACCGTGTACATTCAAGCGATCAAGCACTCAAAGCACTAGAATTCACATCGGGTTTATTTTCAAACTTTTCTCTGGACTTGATTTATGGAATGCCTTATTCAACTCTACTGGAATGGGAGCAAAATTTAAAGACAGTAATGGATTATGATCCACCCCATTTGTCTGCTTATGCCCTAACGGTAGAAGAAGCTACGGTCCTAGACCGTCAATTGAAAAAGGGTGAAATTTTACTTCTCCCAGAAGAAGCGGTTCAAGAACAGTATGAACTACTGCTCGAAAAAACAGAGAAACATGGATTTATTAATTATGAGTTTTCAAATTTTGGAAAGCCGAATTATTTTTCCATAAATAATCAAAATTATTGGCAAGGAAAGCCCTATTTAGGAATAGGTCCAGGCGCACATAGTTATGATGGGCATGCCCTAAGAAAATGGAATATTTCAAATAATCCCCTATATATGAAAGCGATAGAAGCCGGTGAACTTCCCCTAAAAGAAGAAAAACTTACAACAAAAGACCGGTATAATGAATATATAATGACGGGGCTCCGCACAATTCATGGAGTATCCGTCGCCCATATAAAAAATACTTTTGGAACGCGTTACGCACAGTATCTGGAGGAGCAGGCAGCGCGCCATTTTTCTGATCACAATCTTTATTGGGACGGAGATTGTTTAAAGGTTACAAAAAAAGCTAAATTTTTGACCGACGGACTCGCCGCTGATTTATTCTTTATTTAGACTCTTTATTGTGGAGTGCTAAGTAATGGTGATAAAATTTTGGAATGGTTTCTATGCCTTTGAAAAAATTAAAAAGACCAAAATGCTCATTCGGGGAGTGAATGGCGTCGCTATCTAAACCAAACCCCATAAGTATTGATTTTACACCTAATTCTTTTTCAAACATAGGAACAATAGGAATACTGCCTCCTCCACGACTTGGTATAGGGGCAATTCCAAAAGTATCCGTATAGGCCCTGTGAGCGGCTTGATAAGCAAGATTATTAGTAGGTGTAACATAAGCATAGCCCCCGTGATGGGTTGTTACTTTCACTTTTACTCCCTTAGGCGCTAGGGATTTAAAATGTTTTTCAAATAATTGGCTGATCTCTGTCCAATCTTGATTGGGGACTAAGCGCATCGAAATTTTGGCCTGTGCTTGGCTGGGGATTACCGTTTTGGCACCCTCGCCAATATAGCCACCCCAAATCCCATTCACATCTAAGGTAGGCCGTATCGTTCTTCGCTCTTCATTTGTATAGTTTATTTCTCCTGATACAGCATCGATTCCGATAGAGGCTTTAAAATCACCTAAATCAAAGGGAGCTTTCGCCATTTCTTCTCTTTCTGTTGCTGTAAGTTCTTCTACCTTATCATAAAATCCAGGAATAGTTACCCTTTTATTCTCATCATGAAGTTTGGCAATCATCTCACAAAGGACATTTATTGGGTTGGCTACTGAACCCCCATACAAGCCTGAATGTAAGTCTCTATTGGGACCAATTACAGTTACCTCCATATAACTCAGTCCTCTCAGTCCAGTCGAGATTGAGGGTTGCTCTTTTGAGATCATGCCCGTATCTGAAATTAAAATAACATCACAGGCTAGTTTTGACTTATTATTTTTTACAAAAGCTTCAAGATGGTCGCTCCCTACTTCTTCCTCTCCTTCAATCATGAATTTGATATTACAGCCCAGCTCGCCCTCTTTCTTCATCATTTCAAAAGCTTTCAAGTGCATAAATAACTGTCCTTTATCATCACATGCACCACGGGCAAAAACAGCACCCTCAGGATGTAGGGGAGTTTCTTTAAGTACGGGTTCAAAAGGAGGGCTTTCCCACAATTCTATAGGATCAGGGGGCTGTACATCATAATGACCATAGACTAAAACGGTAGGTAGTTTGGGATCATTTATAGAGGCACCATAAACAATAGGGTGCCCCTTAGTTTCGATGATTTCGGTGTGTTCACACCCAATTTGATCGAGTGCATTTTTTACCCATTCAGCTGCTTGAGCAACTTGTTTAGTATAAGCGGGATCCGCACTGATAGATGGAATTTTTAAAAATTCAATCCATTCTTCTAAAAAACGCTTTTGATCTTCCTTAAGTGGCAACATGATTTCTCTATTAGCAATCACAAAACTAACTAATGTATTTTTTTTATCTGAAGAAAAATTATAGGAAAACTTAATTATATTTGTCCTCCCTAACGCGGGTGTGGTGAAATTGGTAGACACGCTAGATTTAGGATCTAGTGCTTCACGGCGTGGGGGTTCGAGTCCCTTCACCCGCACATTCAAAGCCTTTACAATTTGTAGAGGCTTTTTTAATTTGAGGGCAGTCCCTTCTTAAAAGCCTCCCTCACTTTCAAATAAGCAATTTCGAATAGGATGTAATTAAAAATTAGTATTTTAAATGTTGAATTTTACTAGAGGATTAGTATTCAATAATAAAATGCTAAAAATGAATCGACTTACTGAATGTACTATTCTAGGGGTTATTTTTCTAAGCCTATTCTTTCTTGAGGCCTGCCAACAGCCCCCCACAATTGATTTTAATACCCAGATTAAGCCTATAATCAATGAAAAGTGTATAAGCTGTCATGGGGGTGTAAAAAAGAATGCGGGCTTTAGTTTTTTATTTAAAGCAGATGCGCTTGGCGCAACAAATGAAGGCTCACCTGCAATAATTCCGGGGAATTCCAAAAAAAGTAGGATGATCCAACGTCTGCGAGAAACAGATTTAGAATTGCGGATGCCCTATGAAAAACCGGCATTGAGTGAAGCAGAAATTGATTTATTTACCAAATGGATTGACCAGGGTGCTGAGTGGGGAACCCATTGGGCGTATCTTCCACCAAAAAAAGAAGCACTTCCCAAGGTGAATGCTCAATTTGAGTCAGCTCATTTTCTTCAAACACCGATTGATTATTTTACTGCCGCAAGGATGGAAGACGTTGGCTTACTGCCCAACAAAGAGGCGGCTCCTAGTATACTCGCCCGAAGATTGGCTTTTGATATTACAGGACTTCCGCCTGAACGCACTCTTTTTGAAGCCTATCTCAAAAAAGAAATTACCCATGAAAATTATATTGACAGCCTATTGGCTCAGCCTAGTTTTGGAGAAAAATGGGCTAGTTGGTGGCTTGATTTAGCGCGCTATTCTGATACCAAGGGGTATGAGGCAGATAGAGGAAGAACCATTTGGCAGTATCGAGATTGGGTGATTCAAGCATTAAATAAAGATTTAAAATTTAATGAGTTTGCTATACAGCAATTAGCGGGCGATTTGCTTCCTAACCCGACTTATGATCAATTATTGGCCACTGCTTTTCACCGCAATACCATGAATAATGATGAAGGAGGAACTTCAGATGAAGAATACCGAACTGCTGCTGTGATAGATCGGGTAAATACCACTTTTGATGTATTTCAAAGTACTACAATGAGTTGTGTTCAATGCCACGACCATCCCTATGATCCTTTTATTCAAAAAGAGTATTACCAGTTGATGTCTTTTTTTAATAATACAAGAGATGAGGACTTAATGGATGAATCGCCGAATCTCAGATCTTATGATGATCAAAATAAAAAGCGTATTGAAAAGGTATTAGCCTGGATTTTAAAATATGGAGATCCAAAGACCCATGACTTTTACCAAGATTTTTTCCAATTTTTAGAACCAAAATACCAAGCACATAATTTCGAGGCACTGAATTCAGATTATGCTTATGTTGCAGGAGTGACCCTATTAATGCGAGATAAAGGTCAGGCGGTTTATAAAAATATCCAAACAAATGGTAATCGTAAGCTGTATTTTAAGTACAGTCCTACAAAACAAAATATCCTTTTAACTTTTCGTAAAAACAGTCCACAAGGAAAAATATTGGGACGTATTGAGCTTAATAAAGTCGGAAGTTCTCAATTTCAAAATTCCAAAAATCAATATGCGAGTTTGAGGATTGAAGAGGTTGAGGGTCCTTTTGATTTATATGTAGAAGCACGTAAACCCAAATTAAAAACAACAATTGAAAAAGGATCTCATTATAATGATATTGCTGTCTCTCTTCACTGGCTTTCTTTTACTCCTGAACTTCCAGGGAGCGGAATTAAAGGATACGCTCAAATCGAAAGCGACATACAAATCCTGCTGAATAATCCTGCTTTTTTAACTCCTATAATGGTTGAAAACAAACCCTTTATGAAAAGAAAAACACATTTATTTGACAGGGGCAGTTGGTTGAGTAAAAAAGAAGAGGTTTTTCCAGGCGTTCCTAAAAGCCTAAATCCTTGGGATACAGCACTAGAAAATAACCGTTTGGGCCTAGCAAAATGGCTAGTAAGCGAAGAAAACCCATTAACTTCAAGAACTATCGTCAATAGAGTTTGGTACCAGATTTTTGGAAAAGGCTTAGTATTAACTGTAGAGGATTTGGGCACCCAATCTGAACCGCCAACACACCCTGTACTATTGGACTGGCTAGCGGTAGATTTTATGACTTCAAAAAATTGGAGTCTCAAAGGGCTCGTAAAATCGATCTTGTTATCTGCCACCTATAAACAAAGTGCAGTGAGGGAAGAGAAAAAAGAGAGTATAGACCCTGAAAATAGATACTATGCTCGTGGCCCAAAATTGCGCCTAAGCGCCGAAGAAATTCGAGACCAGGCACTTTTTGTATCCAACTTACTAAGTGAAAAAAAATACGGTCCAGGGGTAATGCCACCCCAGCCAGAAGGAATTTGGGAGCATGCCTATCTTGGAAACCTCTGGAAAGAGAGTAAAGGGGAAGACCGCTACCGCAGAGCGATCTATACGTATCTAAAGCGAACAAGTCCCTATCCTTCATTAATTTCCTTTGATGCAGGGAGTAGGGAGGTCTGTCTAGTAAGACGTTCACCTAGTAATACCCCCTTACAGGCTTTAGTAACACTTAATGACCCCGTATTTCTTGAAGCAGCTTATAAGCTGGCTGCTTTGAGTGCAGAATTACCCAAAAGAGAAGCAATTAAAAAAATGTATGAAACGGCAGTATACCAAGAAATTGATATCGAAGTTTTAGACCTATTGGAGGGGCTTTTTAATGAAGCTTATCAGGATTTTGGACAGTCTCCAGAAAAATTAAATAATTTCTTTAATAGAGAAGGTGAGGTAGATCAGAAGCAAGCAGCACTCACTGTAGTAGGTAATGCGATTATGAATTTAGATGAATTTTTAACCCATGGATAATATTGAAAAACTGATAGCTGAACGAAAAGCCTTTGAGGCCAGACTCAACTCTAGGCGCCATTTTTTAAAAGATTGTACCCTTGGCCTCGGTGGAATTGCTTTGGGAAGCTTATTAAATTCTTGTGCCTTTACTACTCCCAAAGCCTATGATTATACAGCATCACGCGCCTTAAATCCGATGGCTCCATTGGCCCCTCCTCTTACACCCAAAGTAAAGCGGGTAATTTACCTCCATATGGTGGGGGCCCCTTCCCAATTGGAATTATTTGATTATAAACCGGAATTAGAAAAATTACACAATAAGCCCTGCCCAGCCTCGCTTATTGAAGGAAAAGAATTTGCTTTTATAGAAGGTGTACCCAATATGCTGGGCCCGCAAGCGACTTTTAAGAAAGCAGGGGATTCAGGAAATTGGGTCTCTAATCATCTGCCTCATTTTAAAAATGTAGTAGATGAAGTCTCATTTTTAAAAGCAGTATATACCGATCAATTTAACCATGGACCCGCACAATTATTAATGTATACTGGAAGCGCCCGATTTGGAAGACCCTCTTTGGGTTCCTGGGTGACCTATGGATTGGGTTCGGAGAATAATAACCTTCCTGGGTTTGTGGTTTTAACTTCTGGAGGAACACCAGATGCTGGGAAAAGCTTGTGGGGTAATGGCTTTTTACCTTCTATTTATCAAGGTGTTCACTGCCGATCTAAAGGGGATCCCGTACTTTATCTCAAAGACCCTAAGGGTATTTCTAGAGGGCTCAAAAGAAAAGTAATCCAATCTATAAATGAAATTAATTATAAAGAATTTGAAAAGTTTAAAGATCCTGAAGTATTAACTAGAATTAGTCAGTATGAAATGGCCTATCGTATGCAAGTTTCAGTGCCAGAGGTAATGAATATTGATCAGGAGCCAGCATATATTAAAGAAATGTATGGTGTCAAACCAGGCAAAGAGTCTTTTGCTAATAATTGTTTACTGGCACGCAAGATGGTAGAAAAAGGGGTTCGTTTTGTTCAACTTTATGACTGGGGGTGGGATTCACATGGGGCAAGTGAGTCTGAAGCATTGAGTAAAGGATTTCTAACCAAATGTGAAGACATGGATCGTCCTGTAAGTGCGTTATTACTCGATTTAAAACAGAGGGGATTATTAGAAGACACCTTAGTCGTGTGGGGTGGAGAGTTTGGAAGAACACCTATGTGGGAAAACCGTGCAGGCATACAAAACTCTCTCATTGGAAGAGACCACCAAGGAGAGGCATTTACCATGTGGATGGCGGGTGGTGGCATAAAAAAGGGCTATGTTCACGGCGAAACAGATGAGATCGGTTTTCGCGGGGTAAGCGGAAGGGTTTCTGTATATGATATACAAGCTACTATACTCCACCTCCTTGGTTTTAACCATGAACAATTTACATTTGATTTTCAGGGCAGACCGTTTCGACTCACTGATGTGGAAGGCCGAGTCATTCACGAAATTTTAGCTTGATCCCTACGTCTTATGAGCGCTTATTTAAAAATATTGATTTTTTTACTCATTTTGACCGAGCCCGTGTGGTCGCAAAATGAGCTTCTATTTTTTCAAACCAATTGGGGATTTTCAGGCTCTTGGGAAGCCTTTTTTTCCAAAACTAAAGCCTCGGGTTATGATGGGGTTGAAATTTGGTTTCCAAAGGAGAAAGAGCAATTACAAGAGGTTGCGCAGGGACTACAAAAACACGAATTGAAAGTGATCTACTTATGTGGAACAAATAGAGACCTTCCCTTTGAGGAGAGTTTATCAGCTTACCAGAATGACTTAATTCGTGCCATAGATCAAAAGCCTTATGCTATTAATTCTCATACAGGAAATGACTTTTTCAGCTTTGAACAAAATAAGAAGTTTATCTTACTGGCAAATAAATTGAGTAAAAAATACAAGATCCCCATTTATCACGAGACCCACAGAGGGAGATTTAGTTATTCTTTGCCAGAAACAAAGCGTTTTTTGGATACAGATTCAAATTTTAGATTGACTCTGGATATCAGTCATTGGATGGTAGTACATGAATCCTTATTGCACAAACAAGCACAATTATTAGATGAGGTGATTCAGAGGACAGATCATATTCATGCACGGGTAGGTTTTGAAGAAGGGCCCCAGGTCAATCACCCGCAGGCACCCGAATGGAGTAAAGCCTTGGAGCGCCATCTGGCGATATGGGAATCTATTATTTCAAGTCATTGGAAAGCGGGAAGACCGCTCTCTATTACTACTGAATTTGGGCCACCCCATTACCTCCCTACACTGCCTTTTACTCAAATGCCTGTAAGTGACCAATGGGAATCCAATTATTTTATCATGGAGACGATAAAAAAACGAATAAAAAACAAGATTTTATAGGATGCAATATTTTTTAGATTTTATGGGTCGTTTGCATCCGCTGATTGTTCATTTGCCCATCGGATTTATTTTGCTGGCCTTACTTTTAGAATTTAGTAAAAGTAAATTTAAAGATGCCGATAAAGTAGTGCGTTTTATTATGCTTTGGGTTATTTTAAGCGGCTCTTTTTCTCTACTTTCAGGCTATTTACAATACACACAAGAAGGTTATTTGTGGAAAACAGTTGAGCGTCATTTTTATCTAGGTATTATCACACTTTTACTCTCTTTAGGGTTTTTTACTTTTCTTCGGAATAGAACATTTTTAAACCGCATACCTCGTATTTTCTTCCCAATATCACTTTTAGTTAGCGTCATCATTACGGGGCACTTAGGCGGCAATATAACCCATGGTGAAGATCATTTGACAGCCCCTTTGGCAGCATTTTCTTCTGACTTTTTGGAGGATAAAAGTAAAGCAAAAGAATTTTCTTTAAACGAAAGAAACTTTAAAGAGCAGCCTCTTTATAGTGCGGTTGTTGCCCCCATACTCACGAAAAAATGTGTGAGTTGTCACAATACAAAAAGAACAAAAGGAGGCTTACAAATGCATACTTTCGAAGCCATTCTAAAGGGAGGAAAAAACGGAGCAGTAGTCAATTTTAACAATCCTGAGCTGAGTGAATTATTAGTCAGAATACATCTTCCCCTAACTGAAAAAAAACACATGCCTCCAAAATCAAAAAAACAACTTACTAAAGCAGAAATCCGACTGATTAATTACTGGATTGAGGTAGGTGCTCCAGAAAAGCAAACCCTGGGACAGCTGGGAATAAAACGTGAGCTGATTGCGCCTTTTCTTAAGAAGGAAGAAGTAAAATTTTATCCAGATTTAGGACTCGATACACCCGATCCAGAAATAATTCAAAGGATCGCCTCAAAAGGGCTCATTATTTCACCTGTAAAACGTGGCGCTAATTTATTGACGATTAGTACCCTTAATCTACCTGAGTTCAATACGACTCAGCTCGAGGAATTACTCGTAATTCGGGAGCATTTAGTAAGTATTGACTTGAGTTACAGTGCTGTAGACGATAGCGTTTTTGAGGTATTGTCACAATTTCCAAACCTCGTTCAAATTAAGTTAAATCAAACTCAGATTACTGGAAAAGACCTTCATTTGCTCAGTCGTTTGGTTTATTTAAAAAAGCTCTATATGGTGGAAACTTCCCTCCTTGGGGAAACACTTACCGCCCTCCAAGAGTTCCCTTCCATTGAGCAGGTTTTTGTTTTCCAACCAGATCGAAATATAATTGAGGAGGTAGAGTTAAGCCCTGATTTGCAAGCGATTATTGAATTTGGAGAGGCTCTTTTGCCTTTATTACCCAATGAAAAAGAAAGTGATTAGAAGATTTAAACCTTAGTCCACAAATGAGAATAAACTAAAAGCGCTAACTTTCACTTCTATGGAAGAACAACCAAAACTAATTCGCCAAATGGGATTATTTGCCGTTATTGCTACGGGTGTTTCTTCGATGGTGGGTGCCTCCATCAATGTTGTTCCTTTTATGATTCACAGAAGTGTACCGTTAATAGGTCCTTATGTTCTAGGGGCCTTTATTTTTGCAGCTATTCCAGCGCTATTTGCAGGTTTTGCCTATGCAATACTGGGCTCCGCCATGCCAAGGGCAGGAGGTAGTTATCTGTATGCAAGTCGGGGTTTAAACCCTTATCTTGGTTTTGTAGCGAGTTTTTCACAGTGGTTTGGTCTTTCGCTAGTTATAGGAGTGATCTCCTATATTTCTATTCCCTTTTTAAGAGACATCGCCTTAAGTTATGAATATGAAAGCCTTGCCTTAATCTTGGATACTTCCTGGGTAAGAGTGAGTATTTCATTAATCTTTATTTGGAGTTTTGTCTATGTCAATATCAGAGGGATAAAGTCTTATACGAATCTACTGATCCCTATGGTAATCCTCATTTTTTGTTTAGGGAGTATCGTTATTCTTTCAGGCTTGTTTTTAGATACTACTGATTTTTTGGATGCTTTACCCCCTATAGAAAGGCAATTATTTAAAATGCCTCCAGCAAATCCTGAATTGAATTGGTATGCCTTTTTTTCGGCTGCTGCAGTATTATTTTCAAGTTTTATTGGTTTTGATGCTATAGCACAAACAGGGAGCGAAGCTGTAAATCCGAGGAGAAATCTCCCTTTGGCATTACTTATCGCAATTTTAGGAGTAGGCCTTTTTTATTTTCTTTTTACGAGTTCTGTATACAGCATTATCCCGTGGAATTACGTTGCGGATCAAGCGCAAATAAAAGACATATCAGCACCAGGTTTGCTGCGTAATGTATTGCCTAGTGGCTTAGACACCTTAATTATTTTAGGCGCTACTATAGCACTTATCAATGATCTTCCAGCGATGCTTTTATCGGTTTCTAGATTGATGTTTGCTTGGTCTAAAGACGGAATAATTTCATCCGCAGTCACTACAATTCATCCTGTTTATAAAACACCTGTAATTGCACTCATCTTAGCTGGGCTCATGGCAACAATTGGTGTCTTGGGATCAAATTTTGCAGGAGATTTTTTTCTAGGAATCGATATCATGGTTACTTCAATGCTTGTCAATTTCTTGCTGATGTGTATTACAGTATTGACACTGAAAAAATACAATTACAATTTATACCAAGAAATCAGTGTCTTTAAGAAACGAATTTTTCAGCTTTTTATCGGCTGGGGAGGGACTATTTTTCTTAGCGGTTTTTTGATCATTCACAGCTATAAAGACTTACAAAAAGAGGTTGAGGCATGGTATTTTCATTCTACCTATATATGGCTTCTTGTCATGCTGCTAGCAAGCAGTGTTTTTTTAGTTCGATGGAATAAGCTTAAAAAGACAAAAACAATAAATAAGTTCAAGTACTTACCTTTAGAATAAAATGAATAAGACAGCAAGACTTTCCGCCACATTAGAAGTACCCCGACTCATCATTGGTTTATGGCAAATTGCGGATATGGAGCGCAAAAATTCAAATCTCGATTTAACTCAGGCAGCGCGCGCCATGAATCCATATATTCAAGCTGGCTTTACCACATTTGATATGGCGGATCATTATGGTTCAAGTGAAATTATAGCGGGGATTTGCAAAAATAATGCTGCTGAAAAAGACCCGATCAAGTTGCTTACAAAATGGGTTCCAAAACCAGGTGCAATCGATAAAAAAACCGTTCGGGAGGCCGTTTTACTTGCCTTAGAAAGAATGCAACAATCAAGTATAGACCTTTTACAATTTCACGCTTGGCAATATAAAGATCCCAGCTGGCTTGATGCCTTATTTTATTTAAAAGAGTTAAAAGAGGAAGGCTTGATAAAAAATATAGGGGTTACAAATTTCGACGCCTACCATTTACGTATCGCATTAAGCAGTGGGATTCCAATAGTAAGTAATCAAATTTCGCACTCGATTCTAGATCGGAGAGCTTTAGGTGATATGAAGTTGCTTTGTGAGACATTTCATATTCATCTTTTAGCATATGGCACCTTATTAGGCGGATTTTTATCAGAAAAATGGCTCAATAAAAAATTGCCAAAAGCTGAGGAGTTGTCTACTTGGTCCCAAATGAAATATATTCGTTTTATTGAGCATGCCGGAGGCTGGACTGTTTTTCAAAAGCTTTTGTCATGCTTGAATCAAATCGCACAAAAACACAAGACTACCATCCCGATTCTTGCCAGTCGCTTTGTTTTAGAAAATCCAAATGTGGCTTCTGTAATTATAGGCGCTCGACTGGGAGAAAGCGAGCACATTGATTCACATAAAGCCCTTCTTGATTTCAATTTTGATACTGACGACCTCGAAGAAATAGACAAAGCATTGGCTTTATTACATCCTTTGCCTGGTAATTGTGGAGATGAATACCGTAAGCCTCCCTTTCTGACAGCTTCTGGCGATTTGAGCCACCATTTGGATACTTTTCCTCCAGTTTATGAAAAACAGCTTATATCTGAATCAAGAGCGCATGTTTATAGTGGCACAGTATGGGAATCATTTGCAGGATATGCAAGGGCTGTAAGAAAGGGGAATACCATTATGGTATCGGGAACTACTGCTACCCATGGCAAGCAAATAATAGGAATGAATGATGCCGCTGCACAAACCCACTTTATTATTGATAAAATAGAAGCCTCACTCCATGCGCTCGGTGCAGGCCTAGAAGATGTTATCAGGACACGCATTTTTGTCCATAGTCTTGAAGATTGGGAAGCAGTTGCCCAAGCCCATGGCGTTCGTTTTAAAAATATCGATCCGGCGAATACTTTAGTTCAAGCAAAACTGGTCGGGGAGGGCTATAAAGTTGAAATTGAAGCACAAGCACAAGTGGATGACTCTATTAGTTAGCTAAGGCACCCAGCTCTTTTTTCCACTTATCCTTGAATTTGTTGACTTCTTTTTCAAAAAGCGTAATTTGTTTTTCCCCCTGATTTAATAGATTCCAGTCATCTTTTGAAGGTATATTTAATCGGGCTTTTGAAATTTTTACTGCATCTTTCATCAAACTGTAGGGTGTTATTTTTGAACTTTGCCAGGCCCCTACCTGTCTGTTTTGGGGTTGGTCTCTCCCTTTTAATTGAAGTATTTTGAAAGCGTCTAGAAAAGCAGTCTTATTTTTAATATTCTGGTTTTCTTTTTTCACTTTTTTTTCAATTTCTAAAAGATAATGAAGCAGTTTTGCCAAACGGGCTACCTGTATATCTGTCTTTTTTTGATATTCATAGAGCGCTTGGTCAACTTTTTCATTTAAATCAAATCGAGGGTCAGCAATAACGGGTATGACTGTACTTTTTGTTTCCTCTTTAAAATGCAATACTGCAGTATAATTTCCTGGTAATACAGGAATTCCCCTACTTTCCTCTGAAATCCAACTGCCAGGTAGCTGGGTGTTTTTCTCATCTAATTTCCATATATAATAATTAAGTCCCTGTTTTAACTCTTTTTGAACCCCTGTATTTATGATTTCATTTTTCTCATTTTTTAAAATAACGGTAACAGAATCTGAGGTTTTGATTTGGTCAGTGAGATAGAAAGGAATTTTGACTTTTTGAAAAACACGATTTTCACCTTCAAATGTGGTATGAAATCCGGTCCAAATATTGCCAGGAGGGGCAATAAAAAGTCCTTTTACTTGAACTGGAGGATTTACAGGAAGTGCGAGTAATGGCTCTCTTTTATCAGAGGAAATCAGGGCGCGTAGGCTTACTAAATCATCGAGTATCCAGAGGGCCCTACCAAAAGTTCCCACTACAAGCGCAGATTCTTTTTCTTGAATTACCAGATCCCGTGTGGATACAGAGGGAAAACCATTTTTAAATTGCGTCCAATGCTGACCTTCATCACTACTTATCCAAAGGCCATTCTCTGTACCCAAAAACAGAAGTTTTGGTTCCACAGGATCCTGAATAAAAGAAAGGGTATATCCTTTTACTTGTGAGGAATCCACCATTGAGCTCCAATTTTTTCCATAGTCTGTTGTTCTAAATAAATAGGGGGTATAGTCTCCCTTGCGATAATTATTGACTACGATCCATGCCGTCCCTTCTTCATATTTAGAAGCATGAATCCGAGCGATCCATGCTTCTTCTGGCAGCCCTTTAATGGAAGCGGTTATATTTGTCCAACTAGATCCCCCGTCCTTGGTTAGCTGAATTTGACCATCATCTGTTCCTGCCCAAAGGATCTTTTGATTCATTGGGCTGGGCGCAATAGACAGGATAGTGGTATAATTTTCAGCTCCAGAGATATCCAATGTTAAGCCCCCATAATCTCCTTTTTGATATGCGGGATTATTGGTAGTTAAATCTGGAGAAATTATTTTCCAATTGGCGCCCTTATCTTTTGATTTATGAACAAATTGAGAGCCGTAATAAACCCCATTTGAATCAAATGGATCTTTGGCGAATCCAGCATTCCAATTAAATCGTAAAATCGTTTTTCCATCAGGAGATTGGGGCGCAATACTTTGATAATAACCACTGACTTTATCATATCGATATAAATCACCATTTTGGGAAGTACCATATCCAAAACGAGAATTTTCTTGATCAGGGGCGATATAAAAGCCATCTCCTCCTACTAGATACTGCCAATACAGGGTTCTGATACCCCCTCTTTTCCAAGTATAGGCCGGTCCATACCAGTTTCCATTGTCTTGCATTCCACCATAGACATTAAAAGGTGTATCCTCATCTACATTTATCTGATAAAATTGAGCGACGGGAATGGTTTCAGGGAAATACCAACTCTTACCGTGATCTCTGGTAATGCCAAGTCCTCCATCACCTCCGATTATAAAGTGTTGTGGGTCGTTTGGATGAATCCAAATCGCATGAAAATCAGCATGAATCCCTTTGGTTTCATCTGCCGGGATCATGGGTTCGGCTTCAAAAGTTTTTCCACCATCATAACTCACAGTAAGCGGTTGATAGATATTGTATAATCGATCGGGGTCTTGGGTATCCACCGCTAAATCTTGAAAGTAAAAAGGACGATTGTTGGTAAATTTCGGGTCGCTATTGATCACACTCCAGTTCTTTCCACCATCCTCACTGCGATAGAGTAAATTTTGTTTTGCTTCCACTTTGGCATATATTCTATTCGGATTACTTGGGGCAATGGCAATACCAATTCTTCCGAGTGGGCCAGATGGAAAGCCATTCTCAATACTCACTTTATCCCAGCTTTCTCCACCGTCTTCTGTTACAAATAAACCTGATCCGCTTCCACCAGAAATAAAAGAATAGGGTGTTCTCCTGTGATCGTAAAGGGCAGCAAATAATTTTTTGGGGTTGGAAGGGTCCATCACCAAATCCCCAACTCCAGAGGTAGGGGTAGTAAATAAAATTTTTTGCCAAGTTTGACCACCATCTGTTGTTTTATATAAACCGCGGTCTGGACCTGGAGTAAAGGGGTCGCCCATAGCGCCTATATAGATCGTATTTTCGTCTTGTGGATCAAGAAGAATTCGATGTATGGCCTTGGTTTTTTCTAAGCCCATATATTTCCAATTCTTACCACGGTCATCGGATTTAAAAACTCCCATACCCAGGTTCATAGAATTTCTTGGATTGCCTTCTCCTGTTCCCACCCAAATCACATCAGGATCAGTCTGCTGTAGGGCCACTGCACCAATATTTTGGGTTGGTTGCTCATCAAAAATAGGAGTCCACGCTGATCCGCCATTGTCAGACTTCCAAACACCCCCAGAAGCGGCCCCAATAATAATTAATTTGGGGTTGCTTACTAGCGCGTCTATTGTGGTAATGCGTCCACTCATATTTGCGGGACCAATAGATCTTATTTTTAAGTTTTCCAATCGATCGAAATCTAATTCTTGAGACTGAGAAGAAAGTCCAATAAAAAAGAAGAGATAAAATAATTTTTTCATTTTATAACAGTACTTAATCGAAAGATTACAATGTAGTTAATTTTTAATACTTTTAATTTCACTTGATTTCCAATACATTTCTTTAGATATGGTTATTATTTTTAAAAAGAATGCGAAAAAGCTTCTCACTATAATTTGCTTTGTTTTTATCTTATTTTCACTTCCACTTTTGGGTCAAATAGAGGGGTCTATCACTCGTCCAGAACTCGTTGATTTATTTAAAGCTTGGAGGCGTTTTGAAGTTCCTCCTCTTTTAAATGGTGTGCCAGATTATTCTCAGGCGGCTTTTATTAGCAGAGCTCCCAGATACGGTGCTTTAAGAGCTCAGCTGGAACAAATGCCCAAAACGAATTGGGCAGTAAATGAGCAAGTAGATTGGCACCTAATTTGGGCTGAAATGAATGGTTATTTATTTCATTCTAAAATCTTAAAACCTTGGGAGCGTGATCCTGCATTTTATAAAATAGTTTGGTCTTCTAAAAGTGATGTTCCCGCACATGAGGGTCCCACCCACCATGCAGTTATTGAATTATGGCAGTATGAATTTCCTCTTGATCGTGCTAGTCAAAAACAATTGAGTACTTCTTTAGCGCTCATACCTGAAATCTATAAACAAGCAAAAATTAATCTTATTGGTAATGCAAAAGAATTATGGATTGCAGGGATACGCGATATTCAAAATCAGGTGAGTCTACTAGAAGAATTAATTGAAAAGCCTAGTATAGCAGAAAATAAAGAGCTTGTAATAGCAATTGAACAGGCCAAACAAGCTACCGAAGAATTTGTAAGCTGGTTAGAAAAAGAAGCACCCAAAAAAGACGGTCCTTCTGGAATCGGAAAAGAACATTATACTTGGTACCAACAAAATGTTCATCTTGTCCCTCTGACCTGGGAGGAAGAGGTGCAATTACTTCAACGCGAATTGGCAAGAGCCTGGAGTTCTTTAAAATTAGAAGAACATCGGAATAGAAATTTACCCGCACTTCTTCCAGCAGAAAATCAAGCGGCCTACCAGGAGTCAGCAAAAAATGCAGCTACTGAATTATTAGAATTTTTAGACTTCAATCAAATAGTTACAGTAAAGCCTTATTTTGAAAAAGCCTTAAAACCACATTGGGGTAAATTTATACCTAAAGAAAAGAGAAACTTTTTCTGGATTACGGCCCATTTAGACCCTAAGCCACTTTTTTCTCATTTTTATCATTGGTTTGAACTTGAAAGAATAATAAAAGAGCCCCATCCTAATCCCTTGAGAACGGGAGCACTTCTTTACAATATATTTGATTCTAGAAGCGAGGGTCTGGCAACTGCTGCAGAGGAAATCTTTATGCACGCTGGTCTGTATGATAAAAACCCGAGGGCCAGAGAAATCGTTTATATTTTAATTGCCCAGAGAGCGGCAAGAGGATTGGGATCACTCTATGCACATGCCAATTTAATGACAATGGAAGAGGCTGGAACAATACACTCTGAATATACCCCTAGAGGCTGGATGAAAACGGAAAAAGAACTCCTACTTTTTGAACAACATCTCTATTTAAGACAGCCTGGGTATGGAACAAGCTATATTACAGGGAAGTACTTAATTGAATCCCTTATGATGGAAGCTGCCAAAACAAAAGGAAGTGACTTTAGTATAAAGTGGTTTTTTGATTCATTAAACAGCAAAGGAAATATTCCTGTTTCGCTTGTAAAGTGGGAGCTTACAGGGGACAATTCACAATTTAAAAAAATAAAAAAATCAATGCTTTTGTTCTGACTGTAATTTTCTAAACAAAGATCGATTCTCTACCTTTAGCACCTAGGAATATACAATGACACACGAGATTAAACATTTGGTAAAGCAGGTTTGGGAAGGCCAACAGCAAGGGTTACAATCTGTTTTGGCTACAGTAGTAGCATTAGAAGGCTCCTCCTACCGAAGGCCAGGTGTTCGTATGCTCATCCAAGACAATGGAAATACAATCGGTGCCGTTAGTGGGGGGTGTGTTGAAAAAGAAGTACAACGTCAGGCCCAAAGTGTATTCGAATCAGGGGTTCCTAAAGTGATGACTTATGACGGCCGTTTACGGCTGGGCTGTGAGGGGGTGATTTATATTTTATTAGAACCTATTCGACTTACTCCCGCTTTGCAAAGTAAATTCGAAGCTGTTTTTCAAAATCGAAAGACTTTTGAAAGCACTACTTTTTATGAGTTTGCACCTCAAGAAAATAAGAGCTTTGGGACGCAATTTTTTTTTGAGGGCGTTCCCCATGCTTTAAGGGATTCTTTTTCAACACCTCAAGAAAACCTGCAATCTTTCAAACAAACCTTCCCTCCCTTATTCCAGCTTTATCTATTCGGAGCAGAGCACGATGCTGTGGTATTTTGTAAAGCTGCTGCGGCCCTAGGCTGGGAGGTCACAGTTATTGCCCCTCCTGATGAGTCCAAAACAAAACAGTTTTTTGAAGGAGCGGAAGCCTTTGTCACCCCGACATTTGATGCCCTAGATTTGAGTAGAATTGATGCGCAAACGGCGGTATTATTGATGACCCACAGTTTTAGTAAAGATGTACAATATTTATTGGCTTTAGACAAAATACAACCCGCCTATTTAGGAATATTAGGACCCAAACACAGAAGGGAACGCGTAATAGAACAGCTGCTCAATTTTAATCCAGAAGTTTCCCTCTCTTTTTTAGAGGCCCTACATGGACCGTCAGGTATAAATATCGGAGCGGAAAGTGCAGAAGAAATTGCCGTCTCTATACTTGCCGAAATTTTGAGTGTCATTCGAAATCAGAAACCTGTCCAACTTAAAGAAAAGACAGGGAGCATACATGACTAATATCCCGCACTTACTCCTTGCTGCTGGAACTTCCAAAAGAATGGGGGAACCCAAGCAATTATTAAAATGGGGGAGTAAAAGCCTAATCCAACATCAGGTAGAATTAATCTTACAGTGTACAGAAAAGCTTTATGTTGTTTTAGGGGCTTATACCACGCAGATTAAACCTCTATTGAATACTTACTCCATTGAAATTATTGAATTTGAAAATTGGCAAAGAGGCATGGGTGCTTCTTTAGCATACGGCATTCAAAATATTCAATTAAAAGAACCTTTAGTAGATGGTGTTTTGGTGTCATTGATCGACCAGCCTTTGGTACCTAGCTCCCATTACAAAAAAATGAGAGCCACTTTTCAAAAAGATAAAAATCAGATTATTGCTTCCGAATCTGATCAAAGATGGCAAGGTGTCCCCGTTTTATTTGATGCCAGTTATATGGATCAGCTCGCTAATTTTCGCGGTGAGGAAGGAGCAAAAATGCTACTAAAAAAATACCAAAAAAATATTGTGACTGTAAAAGCGGGTAATACATTAATCGATATGGACACCCCCGAAGTTTATCAAAAGTTAGTAAGAAATTTTAGCCCCCTATCCTAATCATACTTCGGTTATTGGCGTGTTTTTTAGGGTCTTCAAAACTTTCTGGACTCGACAAACCCGAGCGCACGGCAAATTTACTTTCGATATTTTTACGGATTAAGAGTTCAATGTCTTCTTTATTTCGGTAAGCAGTGAGTAAATCATTTTCTTTCTGCGAAAAAAGGCAATTTTTTAAGCAACCATTGGCTGTGAGTCGTATCCGATTGCATTGATCACAAAAGGGGTTAGTCACAGTACTAATAATGGCAAAGGTGCCCAGATGGCCTTGAATTTTGAAGTTTTTCGCTGTATCATGAGGTGCATCTTGAAGCCTAAGAATCTGGTTTTCTGTATAGGCACTGCTCACTTTATCCATAATTTCTTGGTAGGAGATTGTTTTTTCTCTTTTCCACTCGTTACCACCAAAAGGCATAAATTCAATAAACCGCACGGCTACTGGATGAGATTGGGTGAAAGCAATAAAGTCAAGGATTTCGTCCTCATTTATTCCGCGCATTAAAACCGCATTGATTTTTACCTGAAAACCTTCGTTTATTAGTAATAAAATATTTTGATAAACACGGTCAAAGTAATTTCTAAAGGTAATGTCATGGAAACGTTCAGCGCTAAGGGTGTCTAAAGAGACATTTACAGTTTTGACTCCCCCTTTTTTTAATTGCTTGATATGTCGGTCTATAGACACAGCATTGCTGGTAAGTGTAAGTTCGACATCTAGCGTAGCAAGGCGCTCAAGTATTTCTGGAAAATCTTTTCTTACAAGGGGTTCTCCGCCTGTAAGGCGGATTTTGGTAACCCCGTATTTGACAAAAATTTTAGCAATTTGGTAGACTTCCTCTGCATTCATCAAATGACTGGCAGGACTGAGCGCTACCCCTTCTTTAGGCATACAATAAGAACAACGTAAATTACACCTTTCTGTCAATGAAATTCGAAGGTAATTGTGGCGCCTGCCAAACGAATCTACTAAGGTGCTTGATTGTTTATCCATATTGGTGTTTGGCTCCTTTTAGGATGTCAAATAAATGCAGTGCTTCAGGGAAGATTGCTTGAAGCGATTCTAGAGCCCCTTTTGTTGACCCTGGTATAGCTACTACCAGACTGTTTGCGATTGTCCCGACGATACTCCGTGATAAACCTGCATAAGGGGTACGGTCTTGCCCGTATTTTCTTATGGCTTCTTCCAGTCCAGGGATTCTCCTTTCCAAGAGGGGTTCAAGCGCTTCTGGTGTACGGTCTCTAGGAGACAAACCTGTTCCTCCTATAAAAATAATTAGTGAAGCTTGGGCTTTAAGTTGGTTTTTTAGTTGGCTTTGTATGAGCGCTATTTCATCTGGAATGACCGTATATTCTGCGATTTTAATATCCATCTTTTCCAGCATTTTGATGACTGCTTTTCCTGCAGTATCTTCATTTTCTCCTTTAGAAACGCTATCTGAGCAAACTATAACAGCACTATTTACTTCACTATTGAGAACAGGAGCCTCACTTTTGCCGCCTTTTTTAAAAACCAATCTGATGTACCCAATTTCAACCCCTTTATCTATAGGTTTCAACATATCGTACATATTTAAAGCAACAAGGCTGGCTCCGTGCATTGCTTCTACCTCTACGCCAGTTTTATAGATTGTTTTGAGTGTACACCTAATCTTAATTTCCAATCCATTTGTCTCAAATTCGAAACCTGCATATTCAATTGGTAGCGGGTGACAATCGGGTAATAAATCCGGTGTTTTTTTAATACCCAGCAGGCCTGCAGCACGACTCATTTCAAAGACATCTCCTTTGGGTACAGTTTTGTTTTGAATTGCCACGATCGTACTTTCTTCGCTTACTTTTAGCAAGGCCTCAGCAACAGCTATACGCAGCGTATTCTTTTTATGTGTAATGTCAACCATATATTACTGATTCACTTTCCATTGATGCGATTGGTCCTCAAAAAGTTCTTTTCCAAAAACCGGAACACGCGCTTTGATTTTATTGACCAATTCATTTAGACTGTCAAAAACAGGAGTCCGGTGTCCACTGGAAACAAATACAAAAAAACAAATTTCTCCTTTTTTTACCACCCCCAAGCTATGATAAATATGCATACAGCTCAGTTCATATTGGGAAAAAGCTTCTTCGCGAATTTCATGGCATACTTGATTGGCAATTTCAGTCTGAGCAGTGTATTCTATTGCTTCAACTGTTTTACCCTCAACGGTGTCGGCTCTTACCTGTCCCAAAAAAAGTGCATGGGCTCCGATCTTTGTCTTGGATTGATGATGTGCGATGGACTCACCTATTTTAATTGGTGAGATGGGTCCTTCTATAAAGATATTTTTTACGCGGTCTTTCATTTACTACTTTGCTTTTTTTCCCCAAATTTGAAGTTGCTCTGCACCTTCTTTCAGGCTAAAACAATTTTTAATTCCTTCCTTTTTCAGTTTTTGAATAAAGGCCTTACTTCTTTGTCCTGTTTGACAAAAAGCGATCACTTTTTCTTCCGAATCCTTTATTGAATCCAAAGCAAGGGCTGAGGTTAAAGGTTTTAAATGGCTTAATCTCGGCATCTCTCCTTCCTCTCGAACATCAATCCATATTATCTTTTCTTCTGAAGAAAGCTGTGCTAAAGATACTTCAAAATCTAAAGAACAATCTTTATTTGCAATAGGAAACACTCGATCTTGTTTTTTGATTTTTGAAATTTCCTCTTTATTTTTTTTAAAATCGAGTATTTGGGTTTGATGATTTAAGAGATTGATACAATACAGCTTCCCATTAAAGACTTCCCCCAATTCGAGTACGATTTTCAATACTTCTAAAGCTTGATACATTCCAATGATTCCCGGAACTATGCCCAATACGCCTATTTCACTACAAGAGGGAATTTCTCCTAACTCAGGAGGGGAAGGGAATAGACAGCGGTAGCTGGGGCCGTTTTGATAATGAAAGACAGAGACTTGACCCTCGTATTTGAATACCGCGCCATAGACCATCACTTTTTGGAGTAAAAGGCAGGCATCACTAATCAAATACCGGCTGTAAAAATTATCAGTACCGTCCACGATTATATCAAATTGGGAAAGATAGTTTAATGCATTTTCATGGGTTAAGGCAAATGGAAAGCTTTGGAAGTGAATCTCATTATTCAAAGCCTTTAAATATTTTTCGGCACATTTCGCTTTATTTTTCCCAAGGTCTTTTTCATTATAAAGAATTTGGCGTTGCAAATTGGAAAGAGATACCACATCGGGATCCATGATCCCAAGGGTGCCTATACCAGCTGCGGTAAGGTATTGAAGTGCAGGACAACCCAGACCTCCCGCTCCTACGACCAAAACTTTAGCTTTTGAAAGCTTTTGTTGTCCTTTTTTACCAACCTCTTTGAGTTGAAAATGTCTTTGATAACGCTCCTCCATGCTCATCCTCCAGAAAAAGGGGGTAATAGGTCGATCAGTGTCCCTTTTAGTTCACTTGATTCGGATTCAATACTGTTGTCTTGAGCCATTTTAAAATGCACCTCTTTTAATTTGGGATACCGATCAAATAAAAACAGTTTTAACCCCTCCAATGTTTTAAAATCTTGTGTTATAATTTCTTCACTTTTTCCAGTGAATTCAGTCAGTTGCCCAAAATAGCGTACTTTAATTTTCATATTAAAACAAGATAAGTTTTATTCCTGCCGTGGTCAAGACCAGCGCCAAAAAATATTCAAGTTTCCTATTGTTCCAGCGCCGGCTGCCATAATAACTACCTAAAAGCCCCCCTGCTAAGGCAAGGGCAACAAGAATAAAAGTAGCTGAAGAAAGGGCCACTCCACTGCTGAATTGACCAATCAAACCGGAGGCGGAATTGACCCAAATAAATAAGGCCGAAACGGCAGCGGCTTCTTTCATATTTCCCCATTGGAAGAGTAATATGAGCGGGGTTAAAATAATACCCCCTCCTATTCCAATCAATCCTGAAAAATAACCGATAATAATACCCATTAAGAGGGCAGGTATAACAGAAATTTGTTGGGTAATTCGCTTTTTGGATGTATGAGTAAACAGCATTCTTGCAACCGCAAAAAATAAAATAAAACCGAGAATTTTTTTATAGATCCATAGGTCTAGGGTACCCATTCCTCCCAAATAAGCGGCGGGTATTGAGCCAATTGCAAAATAAATAAATAGGTTTTTATTAAAATGTCCGGCGCGATAATAATGGTAAAAAGCACTACCAGAAACAAATAAATTGAGGAGTAAGGCTGTTTGCTTCATCATGGGGGTAGGAAAAGAAAAGAGAGCCATTAGAGCCAAATATCCACTTGCTCCACCATGCCCTACACTCGCATATAAGAAAGCCACTATAGGAATCAATAAATAAAATAGTGAAGATTCAAGAAGCATGGTTTGTTTTTCAGGTCAAAATTGTATTGGGTAAAAGTAATGTTTCAACGAAATCGCCTTCTGAAAATGTACCGCTTTTTTCGGGAATATAAACCAGCGCATTCGCCTTTGCAAAGCTGACCAACATGGAAGAATGCTGGTAGTCTAAAATTTGAACAGCTCGCTCCTTTACCAATGCTTTTAAAAAAAGCGCCCGAGGTTCGTCTGATTGGAAGGCGTGGGCTAAAGGGAGTTTTACCCGAAGAAGCCCTTTACTCTGCCCTCCTTTTAACCGAGCAAGTAAAGGCAGTACATAAACATAGAAACAACTGAGTGTAGAAGCGGGATTTCCAGGTAATGCAAAGACAAATGCGTTTTCTTTTTTTCCAAAATAAAGGGGTTTTCCTGGACGTTGACGCACTTTATAGAAAAGGGTTTCAACTTTTAAATTTCCGAGGGCTGCTTTTACAAAATCATAGTCACCCACAGATATACCACCCGAAACTAAAACGACATCAGCTGTTTGTAAGGCATTCTCTAAAACTAAGGTCGTTGCCTCGATACTGTCTTCTGAAAAGGAAATGAGTTGAGGTTGAATCCCTTGCTGTTCTAAGGCGATTTGAAGGAGGACAGAGTTACTCTCGTAAATTTTTCCTCTAGTCAGCGGTTCATCGAGACTTATTAATTCATTTCCTGTTAAAATGATACGAACCCTAGGTACGCGAATCACATCAACTTCACTTATTCCCAAACTTCTCAAAAAAGCGAGGCCAGAAGCCTGAAGGACTTGTCCTTTTTCTAGGGGAAATGCTCCTTTTTTGACCTGACTGCCCACTTCTCGAATATTTTGACCTTGATAAATCGGCAAGTCCACAGTTATTGTATTTCCTTCTTGCTTTATTTTTTCCTGCATGACCACTGCGTCAGCCGAATCCGGTACTACAGCTCCAGTGAAAATTCGAACACATTCCCCAGGTTGGAGGTCAGGATTCTGATTATCTCCTGCTTTTACTTCTCCCTTTAGCTGATACTCCTGAAAATCGTGCGTGCACAAGGCAAACCCATCCATTGAAGAGAGTCTGTAGCTGGGTAAGTTAATAGGGGATTGGATGGCTTTGGCAAGATTTCTATTCAAAGCCTGCTCTAAAGGAAGGGTTTCGGTTTCTGTTAAAGCAAAACGCTCTTTTAGGACAATATGAAGGGCTTCTTCTACAGCGATCATAAAGCAAATAAATCAAGCCACAATTTTACTTTTTCTAGGGCAAATTGCGGTCTTAAACGAATTCGTTTTGTACCCGTTTATCCAGCCAAAGGTTTGTCTGTGATAAAGGGTTGGTTGTAATGACGGACTCCCGTAGCTTTATACAATGCATTGGCCATGGCCCCCATAATGGGTGGGAAGGGAGGCTCGCCCAAACCTGTTGGGTCGATTTGATTGTCTACAAAATGCACTTCTATTTCTTTGGGAGCTTCACTATGGCGAATCAGTCTGTAACGGTCAAAATTATTTTGTTCAGGCATTCCGTCTTTAAAAGTTATGGCGCTGTACATGGCGTGTCCAATTCCATCTACCACACCTCCTTCGGCTAGGTTCGTTGCAGCATCAGGATTGACAACGATTCCACAGTCTATAGCACAATAAACTTTTTTAACAACGGGATTTCCATTTTGCATTTCTAGATCTAAAACATTGGCTACATATGAATTGTGACAAAAATAGGCAGCAGTCCCTCTGTATATACTTGAGTCAGCCGCAGTCCAATTGGATTTTTCTTTAACTAATTTGAGAACCCCAGCATACCTTGAAGCTTCATAATCGTTATTTTTTCCTACCGGATTTTTTTCCGCTCGATCCAAAAGTTCCAATCTAAAATCAATGGGGTCTTTTCCCATTGCCTCAGCCACCTCGTCTAAGAAGGCTTGTTCCGCTCCTGCTATAAAGTTTGAACGGGGAGCCCTGAAGGCACCGACTGTAATATTACTTTTTTCGGTCCATTCTTCTGCCATATAATGGTCAATTGCTCCAGCAGGAAAACGGTTTGCTGCAAGAGGACTTTCGGGTATTCCTCCTGTTTTTACATGAAAAGCAATTAAATTATTTTCCTTATCTAGGGCAGCGCGATAGGTCGCGTGGTAGGAAGGGCGGTAAGTTCCTTGGGTCATATCGTCTTCACGGCTGTAAATAAGTTTTACAGGTTGTCCCATTTCTTTTGAAATAACAGCTGCTTCAGTCATAAAATGTCCATAGAGTCGTCTTCCAAATCCACCACCCATACGGGTCATTTGGATGTCAATTTTTTCTTTGTCCATTCCCAAGCGCTTGGCGATACTCCCCTCCATAATTTCCGGCGTTTGAATTGGTCCGACCAAGTTCGCCCGTTCGGGCGTTACGTCCGCATAAAAATTCATGGGTTCCATGGTGTTGTGAGCCAAAAAAGGGCACGTATAGGTTCGTTCTATAATTTTTGCTGCCTGGCTAAACATTTTTTCTGGGTTGCCGTCTTTTCTAACAACTTTCCCTTTTTTCTTGGCCATTCTCTCAAAAACTTTCTGGTGGTCGGTACTACTCTCTAAACCAGCAGGCGTTTCTACAGTAACTGTGCGACCAAAAAAATTAAGCTCTTCTTTTTTTGCGGGGGCCAACTCCCATTCTGTTTTCAAGACTTCTTTGGCTTTCATTACCTCCCAAGTCGTATTTCCTACTACTACCGCAATTTCATTAAAAGCATCATTGTCAAAAGCACCTAAGCTATAGTCTTCTAGGTGTGTTTTTATGGTAAATACCTTTTTTATGCCTGGCATTTTTTCAGCTTCGCTACCCTCCAGGGATTTGAGCTTCATACCAAAAGCTGGAGGGTGCACGATCATAGCAATAAGCATATTTTCACTCCTGTAGTCCAGCCCGTAAAGTGGCTGTCCCGTCACAATCTTTGTTCCGTCTACATTTTTCTTAGAGCTTCCAATGATTTTAAAATCATTTAGGTCTTTAAGAACAACGTCTTCTGGAACTTCTTGTTGTGCTGCCAGGGAGGCCATAGCGCCATATCCAGATTTATTTCCTGTGCCTTCATGAATTAGTTGTCCTTCTAAGGTTGTGATCTCACTAGCTGCCACCCCCCAACTTTGGGCTGCTGCTTGAATAAGCATGGCACGGGCGGTAGCTCCAGCCATTCTTAAACTGTTCCACCCCTGTCTAATGGATTGACTTCCTCCGGCAAGTTGTCTGCTAAAAACACTCGTATTTAAAGGTGCTTGCTCTACGATTACATCATTCCAGTCTACGTCTAATTCCTCTGCGACCAGCATAGGCATCGATGTTTTTACATTCTGTCCGATTTCAGGATTGGGAGACATAATGGTAACCAATCCATTGTCTCCTATTTTTAAAAAACCATTCAGTTCAAACCATTCTTTGGGAAGTGCTTTTACTTGCTTAGGAGTCATATCACAGGATGTGAGCCAATTAAAGCTGAGCATAATTCCACCTCCAGCTAGGGTACTCTTTTTGATAAATGAACGTCTCCCGATTGATGTTTTAATCGTCTTCATAGTGTATAGTTTAAGAATTAGAGGCTGTTTTAATTGCAGCTTTAATGCGGGTATAGGTTCCGCATCGGCAGAGGTTACCGTTCATTGCCGATTCAATTTCTTCCTCCGAGGGATTTGGATTGGCCTCTAAAAGCGCAGAGGCGCTCATAATTTGTCCAGCCTGACAGTATCCACACTGTGGAACATCGTGTTCTATCCATGCTTTTTGAACGGGATGTTCTCCTTTTTCAGACAAACCTTCAATAGTAGTTAGGGCATTATTGCCTACTGCTGAAATGGGAAGCTGACAAGAACGTACAGCCACCCCATTTAAATGAACTGTACAAGCCCCACATTGCGCTATACCACATCCGTATTTCGTTCCGACAAGATTTAAATGATCGCGAAGAACCCATAAGATGGGGGTTGAAGGATCAATGTCCAATTCATGCGTTGTTCCATTAACATTAAGTTGAAAGAGTGCCATTTGAAAATTCGAATTAGATTAAAATAGTTAATGTTAAATATACTAAAATCAAATTACTTTACTGAAAAATGCCTCCACCGTTTTTAATGACTAGACTATTCAGTAAGCTATGATTTATTGGTTTTTTTTGTTTCGATGTATTTCTTAATTCGCTCTTCTAAAAGAGGGAGCGTAACGGTGCCTTTTTCAAGAATTTGCTCGTGAAATTCGCGAATATCGAACTGGCTGCCTAGTTCTTTTTCGGCTAGGGCCCTAAGCTCTCGAATTTTGATTTCTCCAATTTTATAGGACAAAGCTTGTCCTGGCCAAGAAATATAACGGTCTATTTCCGTATTGATTTCATGAAGTGAAAGCGCTGTATTTTCAGCCATAAAGTCAACCGCTTCTTGGCGAGACCAGTCAAAGACATGCATGCCCGTATCGACAACCAAACGGCACGCACGCCACATTTCGTAGGTCAATTTACCAAAATGTTCATAGGGGGTTGTATAAATTCCCATCTCATTAGCCAAAAATTCGGTATAGAGTCCCCATCCCTCACCATAAGCAGAGAGGTATAGGTTTCTTCTAAATTGAGGGATGCTTTCAGGTAACTCTTGATTTAAAGCACCCTGTAAATGATGTCCAGGGACAGCTTCATGGGCTGTTAGGGAAGGGATCACATAAAGGGGACGACTTGATAGATTGTAGGTGTTAACCCAATAGTACCCGGGATCCGTACTGCCCAGTGGGCTGCCTACATACCTACCGCCTGTATATTTTGGTGCAATAGCATCGGGAACGGGTGCTACACCGTAGGGTTTACGGGGTAAGGTTTTAAAATAACGAGGGAGCTGTTCGTCTAGTTTTTTTGCAATATTTCGAGCATGTTTCAACAGTTCCTCAGGTGTTTTGGCATAAAATTGAGGGTCTGTTCTGAGGAAGGCAATAAATTCTTGGATAGAGCCTTTGAATCCAGCTTGATCCACTACTTTTTCCATTTCTTTTTTGATCCGTGCTACCTCATCAAGTCCTTTTTGGTGAATGGTTTCGGGGCTCAATGGAAGGGTAGTGAAATAGTCAATGCGACTTTGGTAATAGGCTCTCCCATTCGGAGTTGTAGAAACACCGATGGCCTTTCTCGTTTGGGGGAAGTACTCTTTCTCAAAGAAATTTTTTACAAATTGAAAGCTGGGAATCACGTCTTCTAGGACTACTTTTTTGGCGGCTTGTCTGAGTGAATCTTTTTCCTCTGCTGAGAGGGGAGAGGGAAGTTGAAGAAAAGGACTGTAATAAAAATTTTCTTCTGCTGTAGCGGTGAGGTGTTGTTCGTAGGTCGATTCATACCCTTTAAAAATCACTAGTGGCTGCCCCATACCCGCATCAAGACCTTTACGAATAAGTGCCGCTTGCTGGTCTATATATGTAGGAATCGCTTTGAGTAATTTTAAATAATTAAGCGCTGCCTTTTTACTGGTGAGGGGCCGAACTCTGTAGGTAAGGCTAGAATGAAATCCGGCATCAGAAAGTATGGGATTCCAATGGGTTTTGTATTGGTATTTTGTGACAGTTTCATTTAAAACAAATTTTAATAATGTAGATGAAATTTTTTCATCCTCTGTCAATGAAGCCGTATCAATTGTATTTAATTCTACTAGTAAAGAGTCACAAAACTGTGCCCGTTTTTTAAAAAATTCTTCACTGTAGTTTCCTAATGGGGATTCTTCACCTAAATCTGACTGGTGATTTTGATACGTATTAATAAGTAGTTCAAGTTTTTGATTCGAAGAAGAGGGACTACAGGCGACGCCTAAAATGACTAGGCCAATATATGCGAGTTTTTTCATAACGGGTCATTATTTATAAAAATGAGATTCTATAAGAATTGCTATTACTTAGTAGTTGAGCCTTTTAAAATTAGAGTTTTTTAAAAGACTTACCTAAAAGAATTAAGCAGTTACTTATTCTCTATGAATATCAAATAATTTCAATTTGATATCATCTAAACCTTGATCATCAAATGGATATTCCATTTGATCTTGAATATTGTAAAGTGAGATTAAAATAAATTCACTTAAGATGACAATAAAATAAGTAAGCCAACTAGGATTGTCTATTCCAATTTTATTTATGAGGGTAGGAGTGTAAATTACGGGGAAGATATAAATAAAGATCAAACAATAAGCCTTTAAACTAATGGGTGTTCTGTGAGAATGAATACCGATTAAATTATCAGCACTGTCGAGTACGTCTTTGAGAAAACGGAAAATTTTTTCTTTTGTACTTCCTTTCATTAATTCACCCTTTGCATTTATAAAACTCAAAAAATCTTTGTAGGCCTGATCAAATAAATGTGTTTCTTCACTTTTAGTTGTCAAATGATTATAAAGTGCATCATTAATATTGGTGATCCTTTTTTGCGCTTCAGCTTTATCCTCTTTGTTGAGTCTCTCAGAAAGATGAATATAATTTTCAATTGTTTTTAAAGCTGCTCTAAAAAGACTCAAGTGTTCTAACGCTTTTTCTCTCCTTCTAAAAGCCCCGCGTATAGTGAAAACCAATGGGAAAATTATTGCGATACTCATTAAAGTAAGGTCAATATTATAAACGATATTAAATTGATAAGCGACAAACGGAACAATAAAAGACAAGACAAGTGTAATCAATGTTCTGTAATTCAATATAGTGAGGTATCTAGACATATAGATTTTTTTTATATTTAGGTGAATTTATCAACTATATTATGAATAAACAAGCCTTCCTCTCGTTCATTTTAATGTTTACTACTGTCGTTTCTGCGCAGATTGAATTAAAATCAGACAAACTTTTTCAAGATCAAACTCCGCTTAAAATAAAATTAAGCTACTCTAATAAAGACCTCAATAAAAATACAAATGACTCAACATTTATCAATACCACTATGGCTTATTGGCAGGAAGGTAAGTGGTCTGAAATCGATGTGAGATTAAGGGCTCGAGGAAATTTTAGAAGGAGTCAGTGTTATTTTCCACCAGTAAAAATGAAGATAAAAAAGAATGATTACGAAGGGACTTTATTTGACGGGAATAAGACAATGAAACTGGTACTTCCTTGTAAGATAGAAAGTGAAAATAATGACAATGTACTCCAGGAGTTTATCGCTTATAAAATGTATGAAAAAATTTCTCCTTATCATTTTAATACAAGAAGAGTTGACATCACTTTTAGTGAAATAAAGGGAAATAAAACCAACGAATTTGAATTGGTTGGGTTCTTAATCGAAGACGATAAGCTTGTGGCAAAGCGACATGAAGGCAAGGTTTTTGAACGTTTTATACACCCAATGGCAATGAATCACTTGACTTCTGTTCAAAATGCTTTTTTCCAATTTCTGCTTGGAAATACGGATTTCTCAGTGGCATACCAACACAATGGTAAACTCCTCTATGTCGATAAAGATATAATTCCGCTTCCTTATGACTTCGACATGTCGGGGTGGGTAAATCCAAGCTATGCAACAGTGAATACGTCTCTGGGTATTCAATCTGTTCAGGAAAGAAAATACCGTGGTTTTAAACGTGACGATCAATATTTTTACCAGGTAAGAGATGAGTTTTTAGAGAAAAAAGCACTACTGATGGATTTGGTAGCCTCTTTTGAAAATGATTTTTCAGATCCTAGAGAATATCAAAATATGTTAGAATTTATGAATGATTTTTTTGAAATCATCCAAGACGACAAACAGTTTGAAAAAAGAATAGTAGCCGAGGCGCGATCTAAATAAATTATTCCTTTGTCAACGCAGCATGCATTTTGTGAAAGATTTCTGTATTCTCATAAATACCTGAAAAAAGTGCGGCATGCTTACCAAAACTAAAGACAGGAACCATAGTTGCTGAATGTCCCTCAGTATTAAACGATCCTTTTACTTTGCCTTTGTCAATATCCCCATTGGTTAAGGCAAGACCACCTGTTTCATGATCTGCGGTGATAATCACTAAGGTATTACCTTCCTCTTTTGCAAATTCAAGTACCTTTCTAATAGTAGTATCAAATTCTTTAAATTCAGAAATCACATAGTCCAGATTATTATCATGACCCCCCCAATCTATTTGTGAGCCTTCAACCATCATAAAAAAAGGTTTTTCTGTAGCTTTTAATTTTTCTAAGGTTAAAACTGTGAGCTCATTTAAGGAGGGCACTCTTCCCTCCATTAAAGAAGGAGGTTCTTCATCATAAGTTAGAAATCCAATTTTCGGCCCACTACTAGCTTCGTATTCTTCAAGTGTTTCCACAAAAGTATATTTCGTCATCTCATTGATTAAATTTCTTTTGTCTTTGCGATCGATAAAAAACTTTTTCCCTCCACCCACAAAATAATCAACTTGGTGTTGACTTAATTGAAAGGCAATTGTCTCATATTCTCTCCTAGAGGTGACTTTTGCATAAAATGAAGCCGGTGTAGCATGAAGTATACTGGAAGTTGCAAGTAATGCAGTGGTATATCCTTTTTCTTTACAAAATTCAAGGATGGATTTATGGGGTGTATTTTTTGTGTCTAAACCCAGAACGCCATTATAAGTTTTGACGCCACAAGCCATTGCGGTGCCGCTTGCCGCTGAGTCTGTGACCAGTCTATTGGCTGCTGCTGTTTTTGAAAGTCCGATAAAGCTACACTCTTCTAGTGCGGTTTGATTTCCATTTGCATACATGCCAGAACTAATTTGTGTGAGTCCCATACCATCACCAATCATGAGTATGATATTTGGGGAATTTTGCTGGCTAAAACCTATAACCGAACTAAGAAAGAAAGTAAATAAAAAAAGAAATTTCATCGGGATTTGTTTTTACTCAAAGATAGTAGTTTCACTTTAAAATTAATAGAAATTTACAGGGAGCTATTAAATTTTTTCCCAGTGCATTTAACTACCTTTATAAGGTGAAATTATTGCTTTGAGTGAAGCACAGAAACATCCGATTGATATTGTTATAGCTTGGGTTGATGGTACAGACCCTAAGCTTAAAGCAAAACGAGAACGCTATTTGAGTTCCTATTCTTTTCTCCCTGCTGGAGCAGAACCTACAAGGTTCCGCTCACTCAATGAAGTCCTATTTTGTCTGCTTTCTATCTTTAAATTTGCACCCTTTGTTCGAAATGTGTTTATCGTAACAGATGAGCAAGACCCAAAGATTGATCAGCTTATCAATAGTTACTATCCTGAACGTTTAAAATCCATTCGAATCATAGATCACAAAGAGATATTTAAAGATTATGAAACTTACCTGCCTACATTTAATAGTATTTGCATCAGTAATATGTTATGGAGGATAAAAGATTTATCTGATCAGTTTGTATATTTTAATGACGACCTTTTTTTAATGAGGCCTGTAAATCCTAGAGATTGGTTTATACAAGGAAGACCTGTACTGAGAGGAAGGTGGAGTTTACCTCCTTATGAACGCCTAATTTGGGATACTGTCAAACTGTTTTTAAAAAAAATTTTTACACCTCATGGGAGTCGCGAACTACAGCCCTCTTTTCAGGTGAATCAGTGGAATGCTGCAAAGCTATTGGGATTTCGGTGGCGTTATTTTCGATCAGGACACACCCCTTTGCCGCTTAACAAAAAGGCCCTTGAAACTTACTTTACTACTTATCCTGAACAATTAAAGAAAAATATTTCTTACAGATTCCGCCACTATACTCAATTTAATACAGTAGCCTTAGCAAATCACCTCGAGTTAAGCAATGGGAATCACTACTTGGCAGCTCCACAAGCACTTTATATTCAGCCACATCACCGCCATCAGGCCTATATTGATCAAAAATTTGATAAAGCTCAATCTGATGAAAAGCTTCTTTTTGGATGTATTCAAAGCTTAGATTTAGCCTCTAAAAAAGAACAGGAAAAAGTACTTCAAAGACTTAAGGCTTTACTTAACCTGACGCACATATGACTGCTTTTAAAAAAATCGCCATACTCTCAATGGTACGAAATAATGAGGTTTTTGCCGCTAAGTGGATTCAGTACTACGGGGCGCAGTTTGGATTTCAAAATGTATATCTTTTTTTAGATGGCCTAGATCAAAAGCGGCCTAAACTGTCTGAACAAATCAATTGCTATCAATTGCCTCATTCTCACTATAAGCGTTCAAAAGGAGATCGAAAAAGGGCCCAAATACTGTCAAATTTTGCCACCCAATTATTTGACTCTTACGATGTTGTGCTGGCTACAGATATTGATGAGTTTCTGGTTATAGACCCTCTTTTAAATTCAAATTTAAAGGATTATTTATCGCAAGAATTCAAGGGTAGTTCTCTTTCTGCACTCGGTATAGATGTTGGACATCATCCTGAATTAGAACAAGCCGTGAATTGGGATCAGCCGTTACTTTCTCAACGAACTTACGCCCAAATATCAGACCGTTATACCAAACCCGTAATTGCTCTAAAGCCTTTACAATGGGGTTCAGGACTTCATCGGGTAAAAGGAAAGAATTTTAAAATAGACCCTCATCTTTTTCTATTTCATTTTGGATTAGTGGATTTTGACCATACTCAAAATCACATAAGAAATAGTGAGCTACTCAAAAGAGGCTGGGCCTCGCATTTTAAGAGAAGAATTCAATTATATGAAGTGATAAAAACTCAAAAACCACAAGAGGCAGATCTTTCTTTTACAGTAATAAGAAACTACTTTTCAGAAAAAAGAAAGTGGTATGCTTACAATAAGCCCGCGGTTTACAAAGGAAATGCCTTGATAAAAATCCCAGAGCGATTTAAAGTACTTGTTTAGCAAAGCTGATTTTTGATTACATTGCATATTCGATTTTACTATCACTAAAACATTAAATATGAAAAGCTACGCCTTTATCCTTTTTACCTTTTTCACAACTTTACTTACTGCTCAAGTGACTTACTTACAATGTGGAGCACTTTTTGACGCTGAAAAAAAGAAATTCTTAGGTCCTCACACGATTTTAATTGAGGGGAACCAAATAACAGCTGTAAAAAAAGGTCATCAAAACCCTTCCAATTCCCAAGACATACTTATTGATTTAAAATCAAAAACAATATATCCTGGCTTTATTGATATGCATGTCCATATCGAAGGCGAATACAGTCCTGATCGCTATTTAAAGGTCTTCCAGAATAACCCAGAAGATGTTGCCTATGATGCTGCTGCAATTGCTAGAAGAACACTAATGGCTGGTTTTACTGCAGTTCGTGATATGGGAGGTACGGGGGTTAATATTGCCTTGCGCAATGCCATTAATAATGGAAAAATTCCAGGGCCAAGAATTTTTACAGCAGGAAAAGCAATAGGTACAACAGGAGGCCATGCAGATCCTACAAATGGTTTCAGAAAAGATATGGTAGGGGATCCAGGACCTAAAGAGGGCGTGATTAATTCCGTAGATGACGCTAAAAAAGCAGTACGTCAGCGTTATAAAAATGGGGCAGACTGGATAAAAATTACTGCTACTGGTGGCGTGCTTAGTGTAGCTAAAAGTGGTCAAAACCCGCAGTTTACAGAGGAGGAATTAGCAGCCATCACACAGACTGCTGCCGATTATGGTTTTAAAGTGGCCGCCCATGCCCATGGTGATGAAGGAATGTATCGCGCAGTAGCCAATGGAGTAAAAACAATAGAACATGGTACCCTAATGGAAGTGCGTACAATGGAATTGATGAAAGCTAAACAAGCTTATCTAGTCGCTACAATCTCAGCGGGAAAATTTGTAGCCAAACAAGCCTTAATACCAGGTGCGTATCCAGAAATTATTGTACCTAAGGCATTGGCTATCGGCGCACAAATCCAAGAGACTTTTAAAAAAGCGTATGAGTTTGGTGTTCCTATTGCATTTGGTACAGATGCAGGGGTATATCCCCATGGTGAAAATGCAAATGAATTCATTTATATGAATGAAGCAGGTATGCCAATTGAAGAGGCCCTACATTTGGCCACGTATGTCAATGCAGCATTATTGGATATGGGGAATCAATTGGGTCAGATAAAAGCGGGTTTTTTAGCGGATATCGTAGCTACTGATCAAAAAGCAGATGAGGAGATTACAACTCTTACTCAAGTATCATTTGTAATGAAAAACGGAGAAGTCATCAAGCAATAAGCTTACGCACCTGAAGCTGTTTCCACTGAACGGTCAATTTTTTTAATTAGCCCTTGAAGCACATTTCCCGGGCCTACTTCAGTAAAATGAGTAGCTCCATCAGCAATCATTTGTTGAATACTTTGTGTCCATTTTACTGGAGCGGTAAGCTGCGCAACAAGCTGTTTTCTTAGTTCCTCTGGATCGAGTGTTCCGCGAGCCGTAACATTTTGATAAACGCTGCACCTTGGTTTGTTGAAAGTTGTTTGTTCAATCGCTTTTGCCAAACGTTCTTTGGCAGGTTCCATTAAAGGAGAATGAAAGGCACCCCCTACAGGAAGCAATAAGGCTCTTCGCGCCCCTGCCTCTTTAAATGCCTCACATGCATTTTCTACCGCTTCAACCGCCCCAGAGATAACCAATTGTCCTGGGCAATTATAATTGGCTGGAATGACAATGCCCTCTATTTCTTTGCAAATAGCTTCTACTTTTTCATCTTCAAGTCCTAAAATTGCTGCCATAGTCCCAGGGGATTGATTGCAAGCCTCTTGCATGGCAAGTGCTCTTTCACTTACTAAAGAAAGACCCTCTTCAAAGCTTAATACACCTGCTGCCACTAAGGCAGAAAACTCGCCAAGAGAATGTCCTGCAACCATTTCTGGTTTGAAGGTTGCGCCCATACTTTCACTCTGTATGGTAGCGTGTAAAAAAATGGCAGGCTGGGTGACTTTGGTCTCTTTTAAAGCCGCTGCATCTTCACCAAACATAATTTTAGTAATATCAAAACCTAATATTTCATTGGCTTGATGAAATCGCTCCTTGGCTTTTGAACTTGTTTCATAAAGTTCTTTCCCCATACCCGGGAATTGGGCGCCTTGGCCAGGAAAAACATATGCTTTCATTGAATTTTTTTTTGATAAGTGAGATAAGAATAATTTAAAGGTTGGTCTGCTGTACACTGATGTTTTTCTTCGTGAATTTGTTTCCAGTATTTCAAATCGAGTTCAGGAAAAAAGGTATCAGCTTCAAAATGATGATGAACAAGTGTCAATTCAATACGTTTAGCGAATGGTAAAAATAATTGATAAATCTGTCCTCCTCCTATCACAAAGGGTTGTGGGTCACCTTCTGTAAGGGCTAAGGCTGCTTCAATATTGTGAACTACCCAAGCATCTTTCGCTTGATAAGTAGTATTTTGGGTTAGTATGATATTTTTTCGATTGGGCAATGCTTTGGGTAATGATTCAAAAGTTTTACGACCCATGATAATTGCGTGCCCATTCGTTAGTCTTTTAAAACGCTTTAAATCTTCTGAGAGGTGCCAGATAAGTTGATTGTCTTTCCCCAGGGCATTATTTTCAGAAATGGCCGCTATCAAGGTAAGTTCTTGAGAAGAATTTAGCATCGTCCTCTATTAAAAGATTAATTTTGAAACAAAAATACACTTTCTGGCGCACCCATGGTAAAAGCGGACTATCCAATATTAACAAATACGACCTATCTCAATACAGCCTATGTTGGTTTGATGTCGAGAAAGCTCGCTGCTTTTCGTAGGGAGCAAGAAGAAATTTATGTCATAGAGGGCGGAGATCATTATAAGATTAAAGCTTATAAAGATTTAGAGTCGATGCACCAAAATTTTGCCCACTTCTTTGGCTTGTCCTCAGCGCGCTGTTTTGGCGTATCAAATTTTTCATCTGGGCTAAGAACAGCGCTTTCTTTTTTATCAAAACAAAATAAAGTATTACTCATAGAAGAGGATTATCCCTCTTTAAGAGAAGCTTTTTTCGAAGCAGGGATTGAAGCTGTTCAGCTGTCAATACAGCCCAATATTGAAGATGTAATTGCTCAAAAACTAGAAACCGAAAGAATCAGTATATTGGCGTTGAGTATTATTCAATATAGTACAGGCTTACTGATCAGTCAGGAGTTTTTAAAACAAATTAGACAGGAGTATCCTGAACTCATTATAATTGGAGATGGCACTCAATTTTTAGGGGCACATAATTTTCATTTTGATGAGTCACCCTTTGACCTTGTAGTAGCAAGCGGTTATAAATGGCTCTTGGCAGGTTTTGGAAACGGATTGGTGCTCTGCTCAGCGTTTTTTGTGAGTAAGACCCATCGAACCCCTCAAGAAATAAGAGCAGTTTTTTTTCAAGGGCATTTTGATATCCTTGCCATGGCAAGTTTAGACTTTGCTATAAAATCATTAAAAGAAAACAACTTTGATGCTTTAATTCAATCTAAAACCGCACTTGCTGAAGCAGCTAGCAAACAACTTACAGCCTTAAAATTTATACCCAAATGGGTTAGTGAACGAGAGAAACACAGCGCCATATTTAATATTAAAGGGGGGGAGAAACTCTTTCAGTTTCTTTGGAAAAAAAACATAAGGACCGTGCAAAGAGGTTCGGGCGTTAGAGTATCATTTCATTTTTATAATACCCTTCAAGACTTAGAATACCTCATTGAAAGTTTAGAAGAATTTAAAAAATTAAATAGCCACCTTTCCTTTAATTAAAGGGTGAGGGTCATAATTTAATAATTCAAAATCTTCATAAGTGAAGTCAAAAATATTTTTGACATTTGGGTTAAGCTTCATTGTAGGGAGTACTTTTGGCTTTCGCTTTAATTGTTCTTCTATCTGTTCTTGATGATTTGAATAGATATGAACATCGCCAAAGGTGTGGATAAAATCTCCTACTTCGTAACCACTTACTTGGGCTACCATCATAGTCAGAAGCGCATAGGAAGCAATATTAAAAGGGACACCTAGAAATACATCTGCACTCCTTTGGTAGAGCTGGCAGGAGAGCTTATTTTCTGCAACATAAAATTGAAAAAAAGCATGGCAGGGTGGCAGTGCCGCTTTATTATTTTTGACATTTTCTGCAAAGGAAAGACTGGGGTCTGGAAGTACACTCGGATTCCATGCCGACACAAGCATTCTTCTACTGTCTGGACTTGTTTTAAGGGTGTCGATTATATTTTGTAACTGATCGATGCCTTCACTATTCCAATTGCGCCATTGGTGGCCGTAAACGGGACCAAGATCGCCATTTTCATCGGCCCATTCATTCCAAATGCGAACGCCATTTTCTTGTAGATATCCAATATTAGTAGTGCCTTTAATAAACCAAAGTAACTCGTGAATTACAGATTTTAAATGAATTTTTTTTGTCGTAACCAGTGGAAAGCCTTCAGTAAGGTCAAAACGCATTTGATATCCAAATATACTCTTAGTACCCGTGCCTGTACGGTCTGTTTTTTCTATTCCGTGGGTATTGATATAGTGTAATAAGTCTAAATAGTTTTTCATTGGCTAAACAAGTTATATTTCAAAAATAACTTCATTTGAGCCATTGAAACAGTCAATAAATAAAAAATTGTAAAAATTAATTAACAAATAAAATTATCTTTTCCTTTTAGATAACTCATCCCTTACTTGTGCCGCTTTTTCGTAATTTTCCTGCAGTACTAAGGTGCTTAGCAGGTCTCTGAGTTTTCTAACTGAAAGCTCAGAAAGTTCTTCAAGTGTAATCGTATTTTTACTTTGTTCAGTAACAAAGTTTTGAATCCAGTTGTCCTCAGAAAGTTTTTTTTCTCCTGAAGAGACAGCGGCGGTAAATCCCGCTTTTTTTAAGATGGAATCATAGGTAAATATAGGCGCATTATAACGCAGGGCTAGGGCGATAGCATCTGAAGTTCTAGAATCGATAATTTCTTCAATCTTATCTCTTTCGCAAATTAAACTGGCATAAAATATACCATCTACTAATTTGTGTATAATGACTTGTTTAACTGCAATTTCAAAACGTTCGCCAAAACTTTTAAAAAGATCATGGGTGAGTGGTCTACTCGGTTTTACCTCATGTTCCAAAGCAATCGCAATTGACTGCGCCTCAAAACCACCAATAATTACGGGTAGTTTTCGATCCCCTTTTGTTTCACTCAAAATGAGTGCATAGGCACCCGTTTGTGTTTCGCTGTAAGAGATGCCCTTAACTGTCAATTGAATTAACTTCATAAAACAAATGTATTTTATAGCAGACTCATTTTCAAAAAATCGACTGTTTTTCTTTCTAACGTGAAGATTCCTTCTTTATTGGGTGAATCAAATAGATAATTATTGATTAAATTTGCGCCTCAAGAGTTAAGCCAAATGAAAACCATACAATTTAGAGAAGCAATCGCTCAAGCTATGAGTGAGGAAATGAGAAGGGATGAATCGATTTACCTTATGGGTGAAGAGGTAGCAGAATACAATGGAGCTTACAAAGCTTCTAAAGGAATGCTCGATGAGTTTGGCCCTAAACGTGTTATCGATACCCCTATTTCAGAAGCAGGCTTTTCAGGAATTGGCGTGGGTTCAACCATGACAGGTAATAGACCCATTATCGAATTTATGACTTTTAATTTTGCTTTAGTTGGAATTGATCAAATTATCAATAATGCGGCTAAAATTAGACAGATGTCTGGGGGCCAATTTCCGTGTCCAATTGTTTTCAGAGGTCCTACTGCCTCAGCGGGGCAACTGGCAGCAACGCACTCTCAAGCTTTTGAGAGCTGGTATGCAAATTGTCCAGGGCTAAAAGTTATTGTACCCTCAAACCCTTATGATGCAAAGGGCCTCTTAAAATCAGCCATCCGCGATAATGATCCCGTTATTTTTATGGAGTCGGAACAGATGTATGGAGATAAAGGAGAAGTTCCCGAAGGCGAATATACCCTTCCTATTGGGGTGGCAGATATCAAACGTTCAGGTACAGATGTAACGCTGGTTTCTTTTGGTAAAATTCTCAAAGAGGCTTTAAAAGCGGCTGAACTCCTAGAGGCAGAAAATATAAGCTGTGAAGTCATCGATTTAAGAACGATACGCCCAATGGACTACAATACAATTTTTGAGTCAGTGAAAAAGACCAATAGACTTGTGATATTAGAAGAGTCATGGCCTTTTGGGAATATTGCTACAGAAATTACTTACCAAGTTCAAAATGAAATTTTTGACTATTTGGACGCTCCAATCGAAAAAATAAATACTGCAGATACACCCGCTCCCTACTCACCGGTTTTATTAAAAGAATGGTTGCCGAATGCTGCAGATGTAATAAAATCAATTAAAAAAGTACTCTATAAATAAGACACAAGTACAGGTAGTGAAAGGCCCTTGGTTGCTGGATTTCACTCAAATACGCTAACGGTTTTGAAATCAGCTTTGTTTTACTACTTTTACCGACGAATTAATCAAACTAATCACTAAAATCAATATGGAATTATTTATTCAACTATTACCCGCTTTTGGAATCCTGGCCCTGCTTTTTGTATTTATTAAAAATAACTGGGTTTCTAAACAGGAAATTGGAAACGAAAAAATGGCACGTATCGCAAAAAATATTGCTGACGGAGCGATGTCTTTTCTTAAGGCGGAATACAAAATACTCTCCATTTTTGTAGTAGCTGTTGCGGTTCTCCTCTTTTTTAAGGGGCAGGCTGAGTCTGGATCAAATGGTTTTGTAGCCGTTTCTTTTGTCGTAGGAGCGATATGTTCAGCCCTTGCAGGCTTTATCGGAATGAGAGTGGCAACCAAAGCCAATGTAAGAACCACGAATGCAGCTCGAAATTCTCTAGGGAAAGCCTTAGAAGTTGCTTTTGCAGGTGGAGCTGTAATGGGTCTTGGCGTTGTCGGCTTAGGTGTTTTAGGACTTAGCGGTTTGTTTGCAGTCTACAGTGCGCAAGGTTGGGGCATCACAGAGGTATTGAATGTACTCTCTGGATTTTCTTTGGGGGCATCTTCTATTGCTCTTTTCGCTCGTGTTGGTGGAGGTATTTATACCAAAGCTGCAGATGTAGGAGCAGACCTTGTAGGTAAAGTAGAAGCAGGAATTCCTGAAGACCATCCCTTAAATCCCGCCACAATTGCGGATAATGTTGGGGATAATGTGGGTGATGTTGCCGGAATGGGTGCAGACCTTTTTGAATCTTATGTAGGTTCGATTATTGGAACCATGGTGTTAGGGGCTTTAATTATAACGCCTAATTTGGATGGTTTGGGCGCTGTATATCTTCCTTTAGCTCTAGCTGCTGTAGGAATTATAATGTCGATTATAGGAACTTTCTTTGTCCGCGTTAAAGAAGGAGGATCACCTCACGCTGCTTTAAATTTGGGAGAATTTGGTTCGGCAGGATTGATGCTTGTGGCTTCCTATTTTCTTATCAATGCTTTTTTACCTGAGGCTGTTGAAGGTTTACCTTATGGTGCGATGGGTGTTTTTTATGCGACTCTTGCAGGTTTAATTGCAGGCTTAGCAGTAGGGAAAGTTACAGAATATTATACAGGAACTGGGACAAAGCCAGTAAAGTCAATTGTCACTCAATCTGAAACAGGTGCTGCTACTAATATTATTGCAGGTTTAGGTGTAGGGATGATGTCAACCGCTGTACCAATCCTCCTTATTGCAGGAGCGATTTTGGTATCACATTATTTTGCTGGTCTTTATGGTATTGCAATTGCTGCCGTTGGGATGTTGGCAAATACAGGAATTCAGTTAGCAGTAGATGCCTATGGACCTATTTCTGACAATGCAGGTGGTATTGCAGAAATGGCTGAATTACCCAGCGAAGTGCGCGAACGTACAGATAAACTCGATGCTGTAGGAAATACTACCGCTGCGATAGGTAAGGGTTTTGCTATTGCCTCTGCCGCACTTACAGCTTTGGCGCTATTTGCTGCTTTTATGAAGACAGCAAGGGTTCAGGCTATTGATGTTTCACAGCCCAATATTATGGCAGGTTTGCTTATTGGAGGAATGCTTCCTTTTGTTTTTTCAGCGCTCTCAATGAATGCTGTAGGGAGAGCCGCTATGGCAATGATAGAAGAAGTAAGACGTCAGTTTAGAGACATCCCTGCACTCAGAGCAGCCTTAGATGTGATGATCAAGTATGATTCAGACATGTCAAAAGCTTCAGCTGCAGACCGAAAAACTTTTGATGCTGCAGATGGAGTAGCGGAATATGATAAATGTGTTGAAATTTCAACCAAAGCCTCTATAAAAGAAATGGTACTTCCAGGTGTACTTGCTATAGTGGTGCCTGTTGCTATTGGTTTTATAGGAGGTGCTGAAATGCTGGGCGGTTTATTAGCTGGAGTTACTACTTGCGGTGTATTGATGGCAATCTTTCAATCTAATGCAGGGGGAGCCTGGGATAACGCTAAAAAAATGATTGAAGAAGAAGGAAGAAAAGGAACAGATGCACACAAATCCGCTGTTGTAGGGGATACAGTAGGTGACCCATTTAAAGATACCTCTGGTCCGTCATTAAATATACTTCTTAAGCTCATGTCTGTAGTAGCTTTAGTAATTGCGCCTAGTATTGCATTAGATGACGATGCGGTTACTGCTTATATTACAAATCAATCTGAAAATCAGCAAACTGTTGAGCTAGTAATATCAGATGCTGAAGACAATACAGAAAAAACAATACAGGTTCAGGTTTCCTCTATTTCAGAACAAAATGAAATGACGGTTCAAGTCAATACAGATCAGAAGAAAAATTTAGAATTACACCTACACGAGGAAGCTAATTCTAACGAAAAGGAATAAGTTTTAGTGAAATTTAAATTAAAAGGTCAGTTTTAACTGGCCTTTTTTTATGCAAGCTTAGCAAGCGCCTCGTCAATTGTGGACAACACAGTATTAAAGTCCTCAGGATTTTCTACAAAATCCAATTGATCTACATCAATAATTACCATAGGCCCTTTATCATAGGCGCTAATCCATGCTTCATAGCGTTCATTCAGACGACTCAGGTAATCAATACTGATGCTGTTTTCGTAATCACGCCCTCTTTTGTGAATTTTATTGACCAAATTAGGGATACTACTTCTTAAATAAATGAGTAGATCGGGCCCTTCTATCATTGATTCCATAAGATCAAAAAGCCCTCGATAGTTTTTAAAGTCGCGTTGATTCATCAGCCCCATTGCATTTAAATTAGGCGCAAAAATATAGGCATCCTCATAAATTGTACGGTCTTGAATAATCGTTTTTTTCTTTTGTTTAAAAGAGAGCAACTGTTGGAATCTACTTTTTAAAAAATATACTTGTAAATTAAAAGACCAACGCTCCATATGATTATAAAAATCATCCAGATAGGGGTTGTCAATTACATCTTCATAGTGGGCCTCCCAATTATAGTGTTTTGCAATAAGTTCTGTAAGACTTGTTTTTCCAGCGCCTATATTTCCAGCTATTGCAATATGCATGAGAGTAGTTAAATAGTATTCCCGCAAATTAATTTCTTTTTTGAAAACAAAAAAGAAATCAGCTTCTTTAAATAGCCGAAATGGATATTTTTTTGAAAAATAGTATAGATTTAAAAAAAAATGTATTTTTGGCCTGTTAAACGAGGAAGGATTTGACTGATTGCAAACCTCGATAAAAAAATGCTAAAGCAGTGTTGCTTTAAAAACGCATCGTTTAAATCCTTCCCTAAAGCAACAATTAAATGTCATATTTTTTTACTTCTGAATCGGTAAGTGAAGGACACCCCGATAAAATCGCAGATCAAATTAGTGATGCGCTTTTAGATCATTTTCTCGCTTTTGATCCCGAAAGTAAGGTAGCCTGTGAAACCCTAGTAACTACAGGACAGGTTATCTTAGCTGGAGAAGTAAAAAGTGCTACTTATCTGGATCTTCAATCAATTGCACGAGAAACAATTAATGCAATAGGCTATACCAAAGGAGCCTACCAATTTAGTGGTGATTCCTGTGGGGTTATTTCTTTGATTCATGAGCAGTCTCAGGATATAAATCGCGGTGTTGATCGGGAGCAAAAAGAGTCTCAAGGAGCTGGAGATCAAGGAATCATGTTTGGGTATGCCACTAATGAGACAGAAAACTATATTCCTTTAGCCTTAGACCTGTCCCATAAAATACTAATCGAACTCGCTGCGCTCAGAAGGGCAAAAGAGGGACTTCATTATTTACGTCCTGATGCAAAATCACAAGTAACTATAGAGTATGATGAGAATAATCGCCCTTTGAGAATTGATACTATCGTCGTTTCCACTCAGCATGATGATTTTGATCCTGATGAAAATAAAATGTTGGAGCAAATTAAATCAGATATAGTCTCTATCTTAATGCCCCGAGTAATTGCCCAATGCGAACCTCATGTCCAAAAACTATTTGGTTCGGATATTACCTATCACGTAAACCCTACCGGTAAATTTGTAATCGGAGGGCCCCATGGTGATACAGGATTGACGGGGAGAAAAATAATAGTAGACACTTACGGAGGAAAGGGAGGCCATGGTGGAGGAGCTTTTAGTGGGAAAGACCCTAGTAAAGTAGATCGAAGTGCTGCCTATGCCGCACGCCATATGGCAAAAAATTTGGTGGCAGCAGGTGTTGCAGACGAAATTCTAGTTCAACTTAGTTACGCCATAGGTGTGGTAGAACCCACTTCTGTATACGTCAATACATATGGCACTTCAAAAGTAGCATTGACAGATGCGCAGATTGCTGAAAAAGCAAAAGTACTTTTTGATTTAAGACCTTATGCCATTGAACAACGACTAAAACTCAGAAATCCTATGTATTTGGAAACAGCTTCTTATGGGCATATGGGGCGCAAGCCTCGTATAATAACCAAAACATTTGAATCTCCCTATAATGGAAAAGTGACGAAGGAAGTAGCGCTTTTCACTTGGGAACAATTAGATTATTTAGAAACCATTAAAAAAACATTTCAATTATGAGCAACCAACTCGCAACCCAAGCCCTTCATGCAGGACATGATGCGGCCCAATCACAAGGAACCCAAGCCGTTCCTATTTATCAAACAACTTCGTATGTATTTAAAGATTCCGATCATGCAGCCAATTTATTTTCTTTGGCTGAGTCAGGATTTATTTACACACGATTAAATAATCCAACTAATGATGTATTAGAACAACGTCTCGCTGCTATGGAAGGTGGCGTAGCGGCTGTGGCAACCGCTTCGGGAACCGCTGCTATAGCCACAACACTGATGGTTATCCTTAAAACAGGAGACCATATAGTGGCTTCTAATAGTTTGTACGGAGGGACATACAACTTATTGTCAAATACCCTACCACGCTTTGGTATTACAACCACCTTTGTAGATCCTGATGAGGTTGAAAATTTTACTAAAGCCATCCAGCCCAATACAAGGCTCTTTTTTGCCGAATCACTGGGAAATCCAAAACTCGATATTCTAGATCTCAAAGGGATTTCTGAGCAAGCCAAGGCAGCGAAAGTCCCGTTTGTAGTAGATAATACGGTGGCCTCACCTGCCTTATTGAATCCCATAGAACACGGTGCAAATATTGTAATCCATTCACTTACAAAATACTTAACAGGTAATGGGACTTCTTTAGGAGGTGTCATTATTGACGCAGGTACTTTTGATTGGGGGAATGGAAACTTTCCTGAATTTACTGAACCGAATCCGAGTTATCACGGATTGAATTATCATGAAGCACTTGGGAATATTGCTTTTATTGCCAAAGTACGTATCGAAGGATTGCGAGATTTGGGAAGTGCACCGAGTCCATTTAATAGTTTTCAGACCATACAAGGGATAGAGACTTTAGAAATCAGAATGAAAAAGCATTCTGAAAATGCCCTTAAACTAGCGGCATGGCTTTCGACAAAAAAAGAAGTAGCTTGGGTTAATTACCCTGGTCTTGAAACCTCCAAGTACAATAAACTCGCACAGAAATACTTGCCTAAAGGGCAGAGTGGCATTGTAACTTTTGGTTTAAAGCAAGGCTATGAAGGAGGTAAAATTGTTGCCGATAAAACAAAATTATTTGCCTTACTCGCCAATATTGGAGATACTAAATCATTGATTATTCATCCTGCGAGCACAACGCACCAACAATTAGATGAAGAGGCTCAAAAAGCCACTGGGGTAACCCCTGATTTAATTCGGTTATCTGTAGGGTTGGAAGATGTAAATGATTTGATTGAAGATTTAGAACAAGCATTTGCTTCTTTGTAATGAAGGATGAATCCAATTCAGAGTCTCCCACTTGTAAATATTAAAACCGCTGCGGGCAAATCTTTTTCAAAACTTGATTTGTATTATCAGCATTTTGGAAAGCCCCTTGGCCAAGCCCCAGTCGTTTTAATTAATCACTCCCTGACCGGCGATGCGAATGTTACCGGTCCAAAGGGTTGGTGGAGTGCGCTGGTTGGTCCCGAAAAAACAATTGACACCAATCGCTATGCCGTTCTTGCTTTTAATATTCCAGGCAATGGAACAAAGGGTCAATTATTTACTACACCTGAAGATTTTCATACAGGGGATATCGCATCATTTTTTTTAGCAGGGCTCAAATATTTAGGGGTTCAAAAATTACATGCGCTTGTAGGGGGATCAATAGGGGGAGGCATTGCTTGGGAAATGGCCGTTCTGGAACCCCAATTGGCAAATTATCTGGTTCCTATCGCTGCAGATTGGAAAGCAAACGATTGGATCATAGCAAATACCTTTCTACAGCAAAGAATTTTAGAAAATTCAAATAACCCCCTTGAAGATGCTCGAATTCATGCTATGTTAACCTACAGAACGCCCCATTCTTTTAGCTACCGCTTTGACCGCACAAAAAATAAAGAATTGGGGGTCTATAATATAGAAAGTTGGCTTAACTACCATGGGAAAAAACTGGCTAATCGATTTCATCTAGACGCCTATAAGCTTATGAATCACTTACTGGCCTCTATTAATATTGAAAGAAACGGAGCGCAAGCAGTAGATTTAATTCAAAAGATTAAATCTGAAATTCACTTGGTAGCAATAGGGAGTGACTTATTTTTCACTCCTATTGAAGATCAAAAAACATTCGCATTAATCAAGCCTTTAAAAGCGTCTATTTTCTATCATGAATTAAATTCTATTCATGGACACGATGCTTTTCTCATAGAAAATGAAGCTATGGAAGAAATATTAACCCCCTTATTTAACTAAGAAAATATTGAATTATGGAAGTTGCACTTGAACGCATAAATGAGGACTACCTCTTTGAGGTGACAAATCCAAATGGATACAAAGTACTTTTAGACAATAAATCTAAGACCAGTGGGGAAGTAAAAGGAGTTAGTCCAATGGAATTATTATTGATGGGGGTGGCAGGATGTAGCGCAATTGATATTGTAACCATACTTAATAAACAAAAAATAAATCCAAGGGTTTTAAAAATGGAAGTCAAAGGGCACCGCCATGAAGGGCAGGTCCCCGCGCTTTTCTATCAAATTGATATTTTGATTTATTTAGAAGGAGATTTTTCTGCAGAAAAAGCGAAACGCGCGGCACAACTTTCTTATGAAAAATATTGCTCTGTATCTAAAACACTAGAACCTACCGCCAAAATTAATCATAAAGTTATACTCAATGGAAGCGAAGTCTAACACCCATTTTGAGACGAATGCCATTCGAACGCAAATGGAGCGTTCTTCATTTGCAGAACATTCTTCTCCATTGCATCTCACTTCAAGTTTTGTTTTTGAGGATGCAGAAGAAATGCGGGCTTCTTTTGCTGAAGAAAAACAACGTGCTATATACAGTCGCTTTTCCAATCCGAATACTTCTGAATTTATTCAGAAAGTAGTGCAAATGGAGCTGGCGGAGGATGGTGTCGCTTTTGCAAGTGGTATGGGGGCTGTATTTGCCACTTTTGCCACCTTTCTTTCAGCAGGGGATCATCTGTTGTCTTCTCGCGCCGTATTTGGATCTACCCATGCCCTAATAACCAAATATCTTCCCAAATGGAATATCGAAACGACTTATTTTAATACCGATCAGATTCAGGATTTGGAATCTCTACTGCAGGAAAACACCCGCTGTATTTATATAGAGTCTCCTACCAATCCTGGGGTCGAGATTTTAGACTTGGAGACCTTGGGGGATTTTGCACGAAAACACAACCTGCTGTTTATTGTTGACAACTGCTTTGCTACCCCTTATTTACAACAACCCATCCGGTTTGGGGCAGATTTGGTGATTCATTCCGCAACCAAATTGATGGACGGTCAGGGGCGTGTATTGGGGGGAATTACTGTAGGAAAAAAAGAGCTGATTAGGGAATTGTATCTTTTTGCACGAAATACAGGAGCCTCGCTTTCGCCCTTTAATGCTTGGGTATTGTCCAAAAGTTTAGAAACGCTGGCAGTACGCGTAGACAGACATTGTCAAACGGCATTGACCTTAGCTCAAAAAATTGAAACCCATCCTAAAGTCAATTGGATTAAGTATCCTTTTTTGCCCTCGCATCCGCAGTATCAGCTTGCACGCAAGCAGATGAAACAGGGTGGCAGCATTATCTCTTTTGAAATAAAAGGGGGCTTACACGCTGGTAAAACATTTATCAATAGTATTAAACTGTGTTCGCTTTCGGCCAATTTAGGAGATTCGAGATCCATTATTACCCATCCTGCCTCAACTACACATAGTAAATTAAGCGAAGCAGAACAGCTAGAAGTAGGAATTACACCAGGTATGATTCGTCTTTCTGTAGGGCTTGAACACCATGAAGACCTCTGGAATGATCTTAAAACTGCATTAGATGCTAAAGTCTGATTTTGAAAATATCCTGAAAGAAAGAATCTTGGTTCTTGATGGTGCCATGGGCACCATGATTCAGCAGCATACGCTTGAAGAAGAAGATTTTCGTGGGGTGCGATTTGGGGATCATCCCTGCCCATTAAAAGGCAATAATGATTTGCTTTCCCTTACACAGCCTGAAATCATTAAATCCATACATTCTGCTTATTTTGAAGCAGGTGCCGATATAGTAGAAACCAATACCTTTTCATCTACGTCTATAGGAATGGCGGATTATCAGATGGAGTCTTTAGTTTATGAATTGAATTTTGAAAGTACACGTCTTGCAAAGGAAGTTGCCTTAGAATTTTCAGAAAAAACCCCAAATCAACCGCGATTTGTTGCGGGCTCTATAGGGCCCACAAATAGGACAGCAAGTATGTCCCCCGATGTAAATGATCCTGGCTTTCGGGCCGTTTCTTTTGATGAGTTAGTGGCTGCCTATAAGGTTCAAGTAGAAGGACTGCTCGCTGGGGGTGCTGATTTGCTTTTGGTCGAAACAATTTTTGATACACTAAATGCAAAAGCGGCGCTCTTTGCCATAGAGGAAGTTCAACAGAAACAAAAGACAGCTTTACCCATTATGATAAGTGGAACCATCACCGATGCAAGTGGGCGCACACTTTCGGGACAGACAGTGGAGGCTTTTAGAATTTCGCTAAGTCATATTCCTGTATTGAGTATTGGTTTTAATTGCGCCTTAGGTGCTGATCAATTATTGCCTTATGTCAAAAGACTTTCTTCGCAAAGTGATCATTTTATCTCAGCCCACCCCAATGCAGGACTGCCCAATGCCTTTGGAGCCTACGATCAAACGCCAGCGCAAATGTGTGAATTAATAGAAGAATACCTAAAGCAAGAGGTTGTAAATATTATTGGGGGGTGTTGTGGAACAACCCCTGAGCACATCCGCTTAATTGCTGAACGAGCCCAAAAATACGCTCCTCGAAAGCCTAAATTAAATTCGCAATGACTCAGCTAAAGAAAAAGCCGTTGTATTTATCTGGTTTGGAGCCATTGGTTATTGATGAACAATCCAATTTTGTCAATATTGGAGAGCGAACTAATGTTACGGGCTCCCGTAAATTTTTGCGTCTCATCGAAAATGAAAATTATCAGGAAGCCATTGAAATTGCGCGCGAACAAGTACTTGGCGGCGCACAAATTATCGATGTGAATATGGACGAAGGGATGATCGATGGCAAAAAGGCGATGACCACTTTTCTCAACCTTATAGCTGCAGAACCTGATATTGCCAGAGTCCCAATTATGATAGACAGTTCTAAATGGGAAATTATTGAAGCGGGCCTAAAAGTAGTACAAGGTAAATGCGTAGTGAATTCCATTAGCCTTAAAGAAGGCGAGTCCCTCTTTTTAGAGCAAGCAGCAACCATCAAAAAATATGGAGCCGCTGTTATTATTATGGCATTTGATGAAGCAGGACAAGCCGATACTTTGGAACGCCGAATTGAAATTTGTAAACGATCCTATGATTTGCTGGTCAAAAAAATAAATTTTCCTCCTGAAGACCTCATTTTTGATCCTAATATTTTTCCTGTTGCAACAGGAATGGAGGAGCACCGCACCAATGCGCTAGATTTTTTTAGGGCAACCCATTGGATACGGACACATCTTCCACATGCCAGTGTGAGTGGAGGTGTGAGTAATGTGTCTTTTTCTTTTCGTGGAAATAATACTGTTAGGGAAGCCATGCACGCCTCTTTTCTATATCATGCCATAAAAAATGGGATGAATATGGGAATTGTCAACCCCTCACTACTTGAAGTCTATGATGAAGTGCCTAAAAAGCTCATGGAGTATGTAGAAGATGTACTGCTAGACCGAAAGGCAGATGCTACAGAACGCTTATTAGATTATTCAGAGCAAATGGTCTCCAGTACAAAAGCCAAAAAAAAGCAAGATGACAGCTGGAGAAAAGAAAGCTTAGAAAGTAGAATCAGTCATGCCTTAATCAAAGGGATTGATCGTTTTATCGAGGCGGATGTGGAGGAAGCGAGAAAACAAGTAAAAGAACCGCTAGAAGTGATCGAAGGTCCCCTGATGGACGGAATGAATACAGTAGGAGACTTGTTTGGTGAAGGGAAAATGTTTTTACCTCAAGTGGTAAAATCAGCGCGTGTGATGAAAAAAGCAGTAGCTTATTTACAGCCCTTTATTGAGGCTCAAAAATCAGAAGCCTCTAAAAAGGCAGGAAAGGTTTTAATAGCTACGGTTAAAGGAGATGTTCATGATATTGGAAAAAATATTGTGAGTGTTGTATTGGCCTGTAATAATTATGAAATTATTGACTTGGGGGTTATGGTTCCTCCAGAGGTGATTATTCAAAGGGCAGTAGAAGAGGAGGTAGATGTTATTGGGCTTTCAGGTTTGATTACTCCTTCATTAGACGAGATGGTCTATGTTACCAAAGAGCTAGCGCGTTTAAATATTGAGATTCCCGTACTTATTGGAGGGGCTACTACCTCAAAAGCACATACGGCCGTAAAAATAGCTCCAGTAACAAAGGCTCCAGTGATTCACGTCAATGATGCTTCGCGTGCTGTAGGTGTAGTAAGTAACCTTTTGCAAAAAGAAAAAAGAGTAGCCTATACCCTTCAAATAAGAACAGATTATGAAAATTTTAAAGCCAAATTTTTGGCCCGTGGCACTACCAAAGAATATATTTCTCTCGTTCAGGCACAGGCCAATTCTTACCGACTCGATTGGACAAATTTTGAAGCTAAACGACCCAACCATTTAGGAGTCCACACACTCCATTCTTTAGAGTTAGAAAAATTAGTACCTTTTTTTGATTGGACGCCCTTTTTTAGATCCTGGGACTTACACGGTAAATACCCCGCCCTTTTAAATGATGCAGTAGTAGGTTCACAAGCCCAAGCACTTTTTGAGGATGCTCAACGGATGTTAGAAAAAATAGTCACTGAAAAATGGATTACGGCCAAAGCGCGCTTTGGGATATTTCCTGTAAATTCTGTAGGTGATGATATAGAGATATATACAGATGAAAAGCGTGCACAACTTTTAGGAAAATGGATTACGCTGCGTCAGCAACTTAAAAAAACGAAAGGACAAGCCAATTTAGCATTGGCGGACTTTATAGCTCCTAAAGCGCTAGGACAAATTGATTATATGGGTGCTTTTTGCGTATCCACTGGTTTTGGAACTGAGGAAAAAGCCAAAGCATTTGAGGCGGAGCAAGACGATTACAGCTCGATTATGGTGAAAGCCTTATCGGACCGGTTTGCTGAAGCCTTTGCTGAATATCTTCATCACCAAATAAGAACTAATTATTGGGGCTATGCTGCTCAGGAAGGATTAACAAATGAAGAGCTTATTGCTGAAAAATACCAGGGAATTCGTCCCGCTCCCGGATACCCTGCCTGCCCAGATCATTTAGAAAAGAAGACATTGTGGAACTTGCTAGAAGTTGAAAAAACGATAGGCGTAAGTCTAACAGAAAGCTTAGCTATGTGGCCAGCTTCTTCAGTTTCAGGCTATTATTTTGCGCACCCTGAGTCGCGGTATTTTGGTTTGGGTAAAATCAAAGAAGACCAACTACTAGATTACAGTAAACGCAGAGGTATAGCCCTAGCAGAGGCTAAAAAATGGTTAAATCCAAACCTCGCAGATTAATTTTGAACAGACTATAGATGAAAATTACAGAACATATCGCCCGACACTCAGGAACCACTCAATTTGCTTTTGAAATCCTTCCTCCCCTTAAGGGACAAAGCATCAACCAACTTTTTGAGGTGTGCGATGAACTGATGGAATTTAACCCCCCTTTTGTGGATGTGACCTATCACAGGGAAGAACATGTATATAAAGATGCGGGGAATGGACTCTTGGAAATGAAGGTGATTAAAAAAAGACCTGGAACTGTAGGAATTTGTGCAGCCATACAAGGAAAGTATAAGGTAGATGCGATCCCTCATATCCTCTGTGGTGGTTTTTCCAAGGAGGATACTGAAAATTTCCTCATTGATCTTGATTTTTTAGAAATAGATAATGTAGTAGCGCTTAGAGGAGATGCCTTAAAAACAGAGACCTATTTTAATGCAACCCCAGACGGAAATCGCTATGCTACTGAACTGGTTGAACAAATAAGTGACTTAAATCAAGGTATTTATTTAGACGATGAATTGCAGAATTCTCATGCCACAAATTTTTGTATCGGTGTAGCGGGCTACCCTGAAAAGCATATGGAGGCACCAAGTATGGAAAGTGATATTCATTTTTTGAAGAAAAAAGTAGAAGCCGGAGCAGAATATGTAGTGACTCAAATGTTTTTTGACAACCAAAAGTATTTTGACTATGTAGCAAAAGTCCGTGCTGAGGGGATCGATATTCCCATTATTCCAGGCTTAAAACCCCTTTCCACGCTCAAGCAGCTCAATTTGATTCCCCATCGTTTTCATGTCGATTTACCCGAAGCATTGGTTAAAGAGGTCATCAAATGCAAAGACAACACGGCAGTTAAACAAGTAGGAATTGAATGGTGTATCGCCCAAAGTCAAGAACTTAAAAAAGCCAAAGCACCTTTTTTACATTATTACTCCATGAGCAAATCGGACAACATCAAAGCGATTGCCAAGGAAGTATTCTAGGTGTGGCATATAAAAATTTTAGAGCAGAGGTCATTTTAAGCCGATACCTTTTTCATCCAAAAGGCGATATAAATACTACCTATTAGGGTAGGAATAAACCAATTCCATAGGCCAGGTAAAATTTCATTGACCACAAAAAAGGCGGTAACAGCCGATATATAGCCTCCCGTCATTTTTCCTAAATGCGATTTAAGCCATCCTTTTCTCAAGAGGTCTGAATTTTTTAATTTGGAGAGGTCTCGAATTCCAAAAACGATACCAATCAATCCAAAAAACAAGAGTACGATATTCAACTTACCGAAAAAAAGGACAGGATAGGTGACCATCAAAAATCCCGTAGTCGTAATTAAATAGGCGATGACTTTATCTATTTTAATTCGAGCCTCCTTCTTTTTGTGCTTAAGACTACGAATTCCGCTGATTAAAAAATAGGAGCTAAACACTCCAATTGAAAATAAAAAAGCACTTTCGTGATTTGGTAAAAGGGAGATCACCAAGGCCGAAAAAGCAGAAAAAAGCATGGAGAAAAAAAATACCCTTCCAGCCTTTTTATGTAGACGACTTCCTTTCTTACTGACTAAAGAAATACCACCACAGAGAAGCGCAATTCCACCCAGAGGGATGTGAATGAATCGAATTAAAAATTCAGCCAAAGGTTCCATAAGCAAGATTTGAGGGTTGAGTACTATAAATGTAGAAAATTAAATTTAATCGGCGGTCAACTCCTTAAAGAGGGCTTCAAGGCTTTCGTTTTTCAGTTGTAGGGATAAAATTTTCAGGCCATTGTCATGGGCAAAATCAAAGACAGCAGGCCGCTGGTCTTCATTTCCATTGAGGTAAATTTCATAGTCAAAATCATGGGTATTTGTCACCTTTTCTACTTGAGGGAGGCGGGCCAAAGCCTCTGTTTCTACACGGTAATCAAAACTCACCTCTATAATTTGTTGTTGATTTTTACGAAGGTTTTTTAAAGACTCATCTAAAACAATAGTTCCTTTATTGATGATAACAACACGGTCACAAAGTGCATCTACCTCCTGTAGAATATGGGTAGAAAGAATGACGGTTTTATTTTTACCTAGCTTGCGGATGAGCTGTCTTATTTCGATCAGTTGATTGGGGTCTAGGCCAGTTGTGGGCTCATCTAAAATAACTACTTCTGGATTATGGAGTAGGGCTGCGGCTAAGCCTACGCGTTGTTTAAATCCTTTAGAAAGCGTACTTATTTTTGAGTGGGTGTGCGCTTCTAATCCCGTTTCTTTGATCATTTCATCCAGTGGTGGATGGGAAACCTGATAGAGTGCGGCAGTGTATTTTAAATACTCTATCACATACATATCGGGATAGAGGGGATTATTTTCAGGTAAATAGCCAGTCTTTTTTTGGATTTGACGTAAATCTGAACGCAAGTCATGATTAAAAAAAAGAATTTGACCTTCCCACTGGCTGTAATAGCCTGTAAGAATTTTCATCAAGGTGGATTTTCCAGCGCCATTGGGACCCAACAGTCCTATTACTTCCCCTTTTTTCAGCGTTATATTGATGCCTTTTAAGGCTTGAAGGCTTCCATAGCTTTTGCTGACATCGGCTATAACTAAACTCATTTTTTTGTTTTAAAGATACTTAATTCTCTTTAGTTGTTTGGGTGCTTTTTTGTTCTATTAGCACAGTCAATATAATTAAGAGTCCCCCTAAAATACTACGATAAGAAGGGATTTCATTTAAAAAGACGATCCCGAGTAAAATACCATAAATGGGTTGAATTCCACTCATGATACTGACGGTACCCACAGAGAATTTTTTGAAACTATTTAGAAAAAGGGTATGCCCTACAGCGGTAGTAAACACCCCTAAAATTAAAAGGTACGGTAGGTTGTCAATATATGATTTCACTTCAAAGTAGATTAAAGCTGGTAAGAGCATAATTAAAGTAATACCCATCTGATAAAGCATTAATACAGAACCCTCTACAGTGGCAATTTTTTGTTTCATTAAAATATTTCTTAAGGAATAGCACAAAGAGGAAAGAATGCCCATTAATACGCCTTGTGTAATGGTATTATTCAGAGCAAAGCTGGGTACTAGCAAATAAACCCCAGTCAGAATCATCACTCCTAAAAGTAGGTGTCGCTTTTGATAGCTAATCTGAAAGAAAAAAGGTTCTAATAAAAGGGTAATCATAGGATAGGTAAATAAAGAAAGCATTCCAATGGCAACAGAACTCCATTGTAGGGCAAAGAAATAGGTTACCCAATGTGCGACCATTAAAATACCACTGATAATGGCTGCAAATCCCTCCTTCTTAAAATCCAAAAGAAGACGTTTTTTTTTCCAAATGACATAAGCCAAAAGCAATATAAAAGCGATTACTGCACGTGACCAAATAGTTAGAGGGGGGGGTAGATTGATCGCACGACCCAAGGTTCCAGAAGTAGAAACACAAAGCATCGCACTATTAAGCAGGATAAAATGGAGGTAGTTATTTTTTATCATCTATTCAAGAGAGAAAAAATTGAATTAAACCTATAGTAAGCATTCCCCAAAAAGTACCTGTAGCCATGCTGAGTACCGCTAAAATAACTGCATGGGGCATCCATTTTTTTTCATAGGCAGCAGTAACAGCTGGCGCAGTAGCAATACCCCCTACATTTGCCATACTGGCTATAGGAACCCAGGCTGTATGGATATTTAATAATTTAGCGACACCCAGCATGATGAGAAAATGACTTCCAAGCCAAATAATTAAAAAACCCATAAAAAGAAAGTCAAACTGAATCAGATCAAATTGCAATTTAAGGCCTAAGATGGCCATTACCAGAAGGATTAAAATACCCCCTAGCTGAAGGCTAAACGTATTATTCCAGGATTGTATATAAAACCCATATACCAAACCCAATAATGAAAGGACAACTACTTTTCCTATAAAAGAGGGAATAATAAGATGCACCAAAAAAACACTAGCCAGAAGGATCAGAATACTCAATATAGGATGCTGTTTTTTAGTTTGATTAGTAATGATTTCACCCGGAGGTGCATCGGTTTCGATTCCTAAAAGTTGATTAAGAGCCTCACTTTTTTTGATGGTTTGAAACATGCCGATCGTCCAAATATTCACCAAGATATTGTCTAAGACCAGTACAGCCAAAAAGAGCGCTTCTGGGCAGGCAACGAGTTCTTTTAAAACGAGCTGACTGGTACTTCCCCCTATCCAACTTCCAACAAGGGGAGGAATCGCCTTCCAATTTTCTAAGTGTATCAGGTTCTCTGAGACAAAAGTGTTTTGTTGAAAAAGAACAATGAAACCTACAGGAAATAGTGCAATCCAAAAGGATCCAGACAGAAAAACAATAATGGGTTTTACCCCGACTTTTTTTAGTTGAGAAATAGACAAACTACTCATTACAGCAACGATAGCCAATGGAATAAAAAGTACTTTACTCCACTCATGAATTTGGACTTCTGAAAAATCACGATTTAGTATTAAGGAACAGATTGCAGGGATTAGATAGGCCAAAAGGATAGCGGGCAGCCAATTGAAAATTTTCTTAATCCAAGCAGCCTTTAAACGCTCTAAATACATAATTAAAAGCACAGTAAAAATTGTAATTAGTACTGCTGCAGTCATAGGAGGTATCTTTTCAACAGTCAAGATAGCTTATTTAATGTCAATTTTATACAATCTGCCCTTTTTAGAAAGAAATCAGCAAAAAAAAGTGGGAAGTATTTGTTTTTTTAAAAAGCTATACTACATTTGTTTCGAATTTATTCAGATGAAAACATTATTTTCTTATTACAACAGCTTTTATTACTTCTATTCAGAAGCCAATAGGACTTTGTAATAAGCAAAAGCATATAAATTAAATAAAGTCCTGAGTTTTTCGGGACTTTTTTTTTGACTATTATGGAATCAGAAGCCAAAATTGCAATACAAGGAAATCGAGGGTCTTTCCACCACGTGGTAGCTAAGGCCTATTTCGGTGAATCCGTTTCACTTGTTATATGTGACACTTTTGACGCAACTGTGCAGGCTCTTATTGAGGGTACTGCAGACCAGGTAGTTATGGCGATAGAAAACTCTATAGCCGGTTCTATTATACCAAATTATGCATTAATCGATCGACATAATCTAAAAATCATTGGTGAATATAGTTTAGGAATACAGCATGAATTAATGGCTCTTCCCGGTCAGCAACTCGCTACAATAAAAGAAGTCCACTCGCATCCTATGGCGCTCTTACAGTGTAAAGAATTTTTTAAGCAATATCCCCATATTCGCTTAGTTGAGGCTGAAGATACAGCTGATGAAGCCCGCAGAATTGGAGAAAATCAGATTAGAGGTATTGGCGCCATTGCAAGTAAAGAAGCAGCTTCACTTTATGGAATGGAAATACTTGCCTCTTCGATACAGACCATAAAAAATAATATTACGCGTTTTGTCATCCTTCAAGCTCAAGCCATTCCTCTCGACAAAATCCAGGTAAATAAAGCCTCATTAAAATTTATACTTGACCACCAAAGAGGAAGTCTTGCTGCTGTTTTGAATGTGATGAGTGATTGTCAATTAAATTTGACGAAAATCCAATCCCTGCCTGTAATTGAAATTCCAGGAAAGTATGCTTTTTTTGTAGATGTAACTTTTGATGATTTCGCTCACTACGATAAAGCAAGACAACTCGTTTCTATTATGGCTTCAGAGTTTAAAATTTTGGGAGAATACACACAATTTAAAAAGGGATGAAAACAGCAAGACGTTTAGCACAGACTCAAGAGTATTATTTTTCAAGAAAATTGAGAGAGGTAGCCCAGCGTATTGCAGCAGGACAACCTATTATAAATATGGGGATTGGAAGCCCTGACCTCCCTGCACATCCTTCCGTACTTTCAGCACTAGAACAGTCTTTAAGTCATCCTAAAGCAAATATGTATCAGAGCTATCAAGGATTACCTGAGCTCAGAGCGGGAATAAGTGATTTTTACCAAATACACTATAATGTAACACTAGAAGCAGCGACAGAAATATTGCCCTTGATGGGATCAAAAGAAGGAATTATGCATCTTTCTATGGCATTTCTCAATCCAGGGGATCAAGTTTTAATTCCCAATCCAGGTTATCCTACCTATGCGGCTGTAGCCCGTCTGGTTGAGGCTGAACCTGTTTTTTATGACCTTAATGCGGCAAATCAATGGCAACCTGATTTTGATGCACTCGAAGTATTGGATACAACGAAGATTAAAATGATGTGGATTAATTATCCGCATATGCCAACAGGGGCAGAGGCAGCAACTGCTACCTTTGATCGATTAATTCAATGGGCCAAAGCACGCAATATTTTATTGGTTAATGACAATCCTTATAGTTTTGTTTTGACCAAAAAACCGCAAAGTATTTTATCCCGACCTGGAGCAAAAGAAGTTGCGGTGGAGCTAAATTCTCTGAGTAAGTCATTTAATATGGCAGGTTGGCGTGTAGGCATGCTTTGTGGAAAGGAGTCTTTTATTCAATCTGTATTGAAAGTCAAAAGCAATATGGATTCGGGGATGTTTTACGGGATTCAGCAAGGGGCTATTGCAGCCTTAAAAATGGATCAAAAGTGGTTTACCGATTTAAATCGAATTTACCGAAAGCGTCGCTCCCTCGTTGAGCAATTAGCGACTGCTTTAGGGGCAGAATTTGACAGCAATAGTGTGGGCTTATTTGTCTGGGCAAAACTGCCTAAAGGGGCTTTGAATTCAGAGGCTTTTATCGATAAGCTTTTAGATGAAAAACACCTCTTTATTACACCAGGCACTATTTTTGGAAGTCAGGGAGCGGGTTATATCCGCTTTTCATTATGCGTTGATGAAGCAACTATTAGTAAGGTTTTAAATCGTTTTGAATTATGAATATAGGCGTTATAGGATTAGGATTAATTGGAGGGTCTTTTGCTTTAGCAGCAAAAAAACACCTCGATGAGGTTCGTCTTTACGGGGCAGATCAGAATGGAGCACATCTCCAAGAGGCGCTTACTAAAAAGATTATTGATCAAGAATTGACTCCCGCAAATCACGCACAAATGGATATTCTAATTTTGGCTATTCCAGTAGATGTGGCCACTACTTTAGTTTTAGATTTACTGGATCAAATCAATGATAACGCCCTGCTTTTTGATGTGAGTTCTACTAAGGCTTCTATTTGTAAAATTGTTTCGCTTCACCCCAAAAGAAATCAATTTTTAGCTACACATCCCATTGCAGGAACAGAATTTTCAGGACCGTCAGCCGCTTTTGATAAACTCTATCAGGGACAGACACAAATTCTATGTGAAACTCAAAAAACACGACCTGATCTTTTAGACTGGGCAATACAATTTTTTAGACAGATGGGAATGAATCTTCAAGAAATGGATCCTCATGCCCACGATAAGCATATTGCTTATGTTTCGCATCTTTCTCACATATCTTCCTTTATGTTGGGAAAAACAGTTATGGAAAAAGAAGAAGATGAAAAAGCCATATTTGATATGGCAGGAAGTGGATTTGCATCTACAGTACGATTGGCCAAAAGCTCTCCTGAAATGTGGACACCGATCTTCCATCAAAATAAAAGCAATGTTATTGGTGTTTTAGAGGAATACATCGCCAATTTAGACCAATTTAAAAGACTTTTAGAAGCAGACGCTTGGCCTGAAGTTTTTCATCAGATGAAGTCAATAAATAAAATTAAAACAATCCTTCAGGGGATACCTGAAAAAAACAAGAGAAACTAAATACGAATTAATACAACAACCCATGGAAAATAAAAAAGAAATGAGACAGTGGCTCACTAATTTTGGCCTTGAACATCCCCTTGTAATTGCGGGCCCCTGTAGTGCGGAGACTGAAGAGCAAGTTTTAAAAGTTGCACACGAACTTAAAGATACAGATGTTACTGTTTACCGAGCAGGAATCTGGAAGCCACGTACCCGCCCTGGTATGTTTGAAGGTGTAGGTGCAATAGGATTGGGATGGCTCAAAAAAGTCAAAGAACAAACAGGGCTTCTAACTGCAACTGAAGTGGCCAATAAAGACCATGTCAAATTAGCCCTTGAAAATGAGGTGGATATCTTATGGATTGGTGCGCGATCAACGGTCTCTCCTTTTATTATTCAAGAAATTGCGGATGCCCTTCAGGGAACAGATAAAATTGTTTTAATAAAAAACCCTGTCAACCCAGATTTAGCACTTTGGCTTGGTGGTGTCGAACGATTGTACTCCGCAGACATCAAAAATTTAGGGTTAATCCACCGTGGATTTTCTACTTATGAGAAAACGAAATACCGTAATATTCCAGAGTGGCAAATTGCGATTGAAGTAAAAAATAGATTTCCAGATCTTCCTATGATTTGTGATCCTTCCCATATTGCAGGAAGAAGAGACTTAATATTTGATCTTTCTCAAGCTGCATTGGACTTAAATTTCGACGGTTTGATGATCGAAACACATTGGGATCCTGATAACGCATGGAGTGATGCAGCGCAGCAGGTTACGCCTAAACGATTAGTAGAAATCATGAAAGATTTAAAAGTTCGAAATAAAACAACAGATGAAGAGGCCTACCAACATACCTTGAATACACTTAGGGCCCAAATTGATGTATTAGATCAAACCCTACTAGACACTTTAGGCAAAAGAATGAATATTGCCCTTGAAATAGGACAATTGAAAAAGTCTAATAATGTGGCTGTACTTCAAAATAAACGTTGGAATGAAATTCTAGGAAAAATGATTCTCGAAGGAGAAGACCGCAAACTTTCAGAGGAATTTATTCTTCGTGTCTTTAAGGCCATTCATCAAGAATCTATCAATAAGCAAGAAAAAATACTCAATACGTAGTAACTTAAATTTAGCTAAATCCAAGAATCAATGGAGTTATTAAAACTCATGCGTACTGCTCGAGAACAGCTTAAGCCTTTTTGGTTGATGGCGTCTTTGGTTTGTATTATTTATGGTGTCTTAGTAGGTTTGCCTTCTGAACTGAATACTTATGGGGAGCTACTTTCCTTTTTATTGGCGGGGCCCTTACAGTTGGGGATGTGTATTTATTTTTTGAATATTGTAAAACAGCAAACGCCCTCTATAGAAAACCTGCTAGAGGGCTTTAAACCACTAGCAAAGGTGCTATTAGCTTATTTAATTATCACGATTGGAACTGTATTGGGTTTACTCTTATTAATAATCCCTGGGATTATTTTTGCTCTTGGCCTGTCGATGACCTTTTATTTGCTCGCAGAAAATCCTGAATTTTCGGTGGAGGAGGCATTGAAAAAAAGTTGGGAGCTTACCGATGGTTATAAAGGGGAGCTCTTCTTTTTGCATATGAGGTTTATTCCTTGGTATTTTTTAGGCTTACTCTTTTTTGTAGTTGGCGTCTTTCTAGTTATGCCTTGGCACCAACTCACCCTAGCACACTACTACATGCATTTAAAAGCGCAGAAGCAGTTACAGTTTTAAAATAAAGAGTAGAATCTAATTTAGCGCAGCAGCAATACGACTGATTGCATTTCGAATATCACTCTCAGAAGCTGCATAGGAGATACGGATACAATTCGCATTGCCAAAAGCTTCACCCGTAACTGTCGCAACGTGGGCTTTTTCTAAAAGGAATAATGCAAAATCAGTGGCATTATTTATGGTCACACCGTCAAGGGTTTTCCCAAAGTAATATGAAACATCAGGAAAAACATAAAAAGCTCCTTGAGGTTGGTTAAGCTTTATTCCAGGAATTTCAGAAAGTAAGTTAATAATCAATTCACGTCGTACAGCAAACTCATCTACCATATATTGGATTTTACTCACAGGAGCAGAAACAGCGGCAATAGTTGCTCTTTGCGCAATACAGTTAGCCCCACTTGTAATTTGTCCTTGCATTTTATTACAAGCCTTGGCAATCCAGTCGGGGGCCCCTATATACCCTATTCTCCAGCCTGTCATAGCAAAAGCTTTAGCCACACCATTCACGGTAATGGTTCTTTCGTAAAGTTCTGGTATGGCTGCGATACTAAAATGAGGAGTGCCGTAATTTATGTGCTCATAGATCTCATCTGATAAGATGTAGATATCAGGATGCTTTTCCAATACTTTACCTAGTGCTCTATATTCTGCTTCCGTATAAATTGTACCACTCGGGTTATTGGGAGAATTAAACATAATGAGCTTGGTTTTTGGGGTAATAGCGGCTTCTAATTGGGCAGGGGTAATTTTAAAATCTGTATAAATAGTAGAGGGTATGAGTACTGATTTTGCTTCAGCTAGCGTAGCGATTGCGGAATAGCTGACCCAGTAGGGTGCAGGGAGCAGCACTTCATCACCAGGGTTTAAAAGCACCATACACACATTAGCAATCGATTGTTTGGCTCCTGTAGAAACTACGATTTGGGATGGCTTATATTGAATCTTATTGTCACGTTTGAATTTTTCGCAGATGGCTTCCTTGAGATCCGCATAGCCGTCTACTGGAGAATAAGAATTCCAATTGTCATTTACAGCTTGAACAGCAGCCTCTTTAATAAATTCGGGGGTATTAAAATCAGGCTCTCCAAGACTCAATCCGATGACGTCTACTCCTTGATTTTTTAATTCACGTGCCTTTGCTGCCATGGCAAGTGTTGCAGAGACAGGCAGGCTATTGATTCGGTTTGATAATGCTTCCATTGTTTAGATTAACTCGGTTGGACTCCAAGTTGTTTTAAAAATTTAAAATGCGAATATAAGGCACTTCTGGTTGTTTTGTACTCATTATATGGAAGATTAAATTCTCTGGCTGTTCTTTTTACAATTTCACCAATTTTAGTATAGTGAATATGACTAATATGAGGAAAAATATGATGTTCTATCTGATGGTTTAATCCTCCTGTGAACCAGTTTACTATTTTATTTTTCGTTGAAAAATTCACAGTAGTCAAAAGTTGGTGGATGGCCCAAGTATTTTTCATTGTTCCTGAGTGGTCTGCCTCTGGCATTTCAGCATCTTCAATTACATGAGCCAGCTGAAAAACAAGACTTAAAATGAGACCAGCTGTATAATGCATCACTACAAATCCGATGATCACTGTCCACCATGGTGCTTCTATAACAAAAATGGGAACCACAATCCATATCGAAAAATACATGATTTTAGTAAGAAAAAGTCCAACCCACTGAAGGCTTGCTTTTTTACTATTGAGATAGGAAAGTTTTCTTTTGGTATAGCGCTTCATTTGTTGAAAATCGGCAAAAATGGCCCAATTTATAGTAAGTAAGCCGTATAAAAAAACAGAATATATATGCTGAAAACGGTGATGCGGATGCCAGGCGGCGTGCTTGGAAAATCTCAATACACGTCCTGCCTCTAAGTCTTCATCATGACCGTGAATATTTGTATAGGTATGGTGTAATACATTGTGTTGTATTTTCCAATTAAAGACATTGCCCGCAAGAAAATAGATGCTCCCTCCCATTATTTTATTAATCCAGGGGTATTTTGAAAAAGAACCGTGATTGCCATCGTGCATCACATTCATGCCTACCCCTGCCATTCCTATACCCATCAGTACACACAATGCAAGTTTATACCAAAGGCTTATCGCTAATGTAAGAACTATCATATAGGGAGCGATTAGTAATGAAAACATGATTACTGTTTTCAGGTAAAGTTTCCAGTTTCCTGTTTTTTCAACTTTATTTTCTTTAAAATATTGGTTGACTCTTTGATTTAAAGTTTTAAAAAATTCTTTGGAGTCTTTTCTTGAAAAGCGTAGTCTTTGTGTAGCTTGCATAAATAAATATTAGTAGCTAAAATAGCTTAAAATATTTGATTTTTAAATTTTCATTTAAACACGATGGATATTCTACTAAAATATTATCCGGCGCTTACTTATCAGCAGAAAGCCCATTTTGAAATGCTTAAAGAAGTTTATAGCTACTGGAATGCACAGATCAATGTCATTTCAAGAAAGGATATGGATGCTTTCTATGAGCGCCATGTGCTTCACGCTTTGGGGATTGCAAATTTTATAGATTTTAAGTCTGGTAGTTCGGTCTTAGATGTGGGAACAGGGGGAGGCTTTCCTGGGATACCACTGGCCATCTTTTTCCCTGAGGTACAGTTTTATCTAATTGACTCAATTGGAAAAAAAATAAAAGTAGTAAATGCGATCTCTCAAGCTTTAGATTTAAAAAATGTAAAAGCCTTACAGCTCAGGGCTGAAAACTTTGATCAAAAGGTAGATTTTGTAGTGAGTAGGGCGGTAGCTCAAATGGATATTTTTGTGCCTTGGATAAAAAAAAATATTTCCGCTTCACAAAAAAATAAGATAAAAAATGGACTTCTTTACCTAAAGGGCGGTGATCTTTCTGAGGAGTTAAAAAATTTTCCTTTGGCGCAAGAATTTGAGCTTTCTAAATATTTTAATCAGCCTTTTTTTGAAACTAAAAAACTAGTTTATCTACCCCTTTAAGTGTTTTTCTTTTTGGAATCCTTAAATGATTTGAAAGCGTCTTCGATTTCCTTTGTTTTTACTTCAATAAGGGAATCAAGTGTTTTGAGATGTTTTTTTAATTCTAAAAATTCAGGCTGATGACGCTCCTCCCATTCAAGTTCATTTTTTAAATTTTGAAGAGTTAACAGCGCCTCTTTTTCTAATTTTTTAAGCTTATAATTAATTGTATGATGGTGTTGCTCAATAATTGAATCTAAATTGTATTTGTCTTTAAGAGATTCTAAATCAAAGAAATGATCAGGAAATTGAAAATGGCTGTTAGGGCGAAGGCTGTCTTTTTTGAGGTAGAAAACGCGCTTGTTTTTAGAATGCACATTGCGGTCTAAACGAGTAGAATCATACTGAAGTAATTCTCCGTTTTCATCATAAATTTTTCTACTCGTATGAGCGTTTTATCTTTTTCTTGGTTTTGAGCTGAGAGAATACTAAGCCCAAGAAATAAGGCTGAAATAAGCAGTAGATTTTTCATTTATTTTTCGATTTGAGTCTATAAAGACTAGACGAAAAATAAAGCCAAATGTTACACTATTCTTTCTCTAAAAAAGAATAACGGTAGTCTTTAGCAGGCACAAATGTTTCTTTTATCAAACGAGGAGAAACCCAACGCATAAGATTCGAGGCAGATCCCGCTTTGTCATTTGTTCCTGAACCACGAGCACCTCCAAAGGGTTGTTGCCCTACCACAGCTCCGGTAGGTTTGTCGTTAATATAAAAATTACCTGCGCTATTTTCTAAGGCAGTTAATGCTTCTTCTAAGGCGTAGCGATCTTGGGAGTAGACCGCACCAGTGAGTGCATATTCAGAAGTAGAATCAACCAGAGTAAGTGTTTTTTCCCAGTCAGAATCAGCGTAAATATAAATGGTAACCAAAGGCCCAAATAATTCTTTGGTCATGGTTTTATAGGCTGGATTTGAAGTGACCACTACGGTAGGTTCAATAAAATAGCCAGTAGAATCATCATAATCACCTCCTGCAATAATTTCTGCCTCTGGGTCTTTTTTTGCTTGTTCGATAGCAGCAACTAGACGGTCATATGCCCCGCGATGAATGACAGCGGTCACAAAATTTTCAAAATCTTCGGGAGAGCCCATTTTAACTGTTTTTAGCTCTTCTTTTACGCTATCGATTACTTGATCGGCGATCGACTTAGGGAGGTAAATTCTTGAAGCAGCTGAGCATTTTTGCCCTTGATATTCAAAGCCCCCACGAATAATTCCCGTGGCTACCTCTATGGGGTTTGCTGAGGGGTGAGCGATAATAAAATCTTTACCGCCTGTTTCACCTACAATACGGGGATAAGATTTATAGCGGTTAATATGGTTGCCTATTTTTGACCAAATAGCCCGAAAAACTTCTGTTGAACCCGTATAGTGAATACCTGCAAAATCAGGACTTTCCAATACAGTATTGGTTATCATTTCAGGATCACCAAAGACAGTATTGATGACACCCTCAGGAACTCCTGCCTCTTGGAAAATTTCCATAATCACTTGAGCAGAAAAAATCTGGTGATCACTGGGTTTCCAGACAATCGTATTTCCCATCATGGCAGCGCTGGCTCCGAGGTTTCCAGCTATGGCTGTGAAATTAAATGGACTTACTGCATAAATAAAACCTTCTAAGGGTCGGTAGTTTATACGATTCCAAATTCCAGCGCCACTTTCGGGCTGATTTTCATAGATTTCCTGCATAAAGTATACATTAAAGCGAAGAAAATCTGCAAATTCACAAGCCGCATCAATTTCTGCTTGGTGAATGGTTTTTGACTGAGAGAGCATAGTGGCAGCATTAATTTTGGCACGGTAGGGACCGCTTACCAGCTCTGCTGCTTTAAGAAAAATGGCTGCTCGAGATTCCCATGGGAGCGCACTCCACTTTGCCTTGGCCGCAAGTGCAGCTTCTATTGCTTTTTTGACGACTGCTTGATCCGCTTTATGATAGCTTCCTAGACAGTGTTTATGATCATGAGGAGGATGCATAGTGGCGGTATCACCTGTATATACAGCTTCTTTTCCAATCTGCATGGGAACTTCAATTTGTGTTTTGTAAAGCTTGGTGTAGCAGGCCAAAACTTCTTTTTTCTCAATACTGCCTGGTGCATATGATAAAATGGGTTCGTTTACAGGAATAGGGAGCTGTACAATACTGTGTGCCATAAATTTTTTTATCAAAAATATTGATTCTTACTCGAAAAAAAGAAAAAAGACGCTGCTTAATTTAAAATGTAGGGGACACTTAATTTAAAGCTAGGCACATCGACATTAAATTTCTTTGCAGTAGAAAAATTAATCATAATATAGGTCCCAGTCATGGATCCAAGTGGTGAAGTAATCAGGCTTCCTGATTGGTAGGTATGGCTTTCCCCAGGCTTAATGATGGGCTTTTTACCAACGACGCCATTGCCATTAATATACTGAGGACGACTTACAGACTCTAGTATTTTCCAATGTCTTGAGAGTAACTGGACTACATCTTTACTTTGGTTTTCAATTGTGATGAAATATATAAACGCGTAATGGGGAACTTGGTCTTTTAAAAAACTGCCCTCAAATTTGGTTTCTACCGAAATTTTGATCCCTTTTGTTATTTGTTGTATCACGCGTGTTGTATTTGAACACTGTTGGATTAGTAAAGTTAATAAAAATCAAGGAGTTAACAAATTTTAACCAACTAATTTTGAAGTTCAAAAGAATTTATTTTTCCTACGCCTACCAAAGCATCATTGAGTGCTCCAATAGCTCTGTAGTAGACCAAGATAAGATAGTTGTTTTCGGTTTGTGCGTGCGTACCGCTTAATAGGTTTTTGTCTACCCGATCGCCTTGTTTGAAAACATATTTATAGTTATAAAATCCTTGTTTAAGTAGTAAAACACCTTCATAAATTTCCAATGAAGAATTGTAAACCATCTGATTGAGTTCATTTAATTGGAATTGATTAAAGGCACCGTAGATATAAATGGCTTCGTCTTGATTTAATTCATAAGGATAGGCTAAACTAAAATGAACAAGGCTGTAGTCTGCCTGCGTATGGGAGTCTCCAGGACGCATGATATTTCTTATTTCAAAATTGCCATTTATATCTGGAGCATAAGTATAATCAGAAAGGCCACGTACAGGATCTGTTTTTAGATAGGTTTCAAATAAATTTGCGCGATTTGTGAATTGAATATTGGGTGTGGTAACTCGTAAGTCTTTAGTATCAAAAAATAAATATTCATTTCCTCCTTCAAATTGGGTAGGGGCTTCATAGCGATAGTCTAAAGTAGTGCCTGAAAAATATTGAGGTTTTATATTACTAATTGCAGTATCCCATTGTTCATTTTGGAGTAGTACGACTTTGATATTTTCATTGGGATTGGTGAAAAATAGGTTTTTGGGCGTAATAGAGAAATGTAGAGATTGATGGGTATTAAAACGCTCCATATTTTGAGGCCTGTAGACAGCAGCTTGCACTGTAGCACTTGGCTCATAAAGGCAAAATTTCCGAGAAAAAACCAATTCTTCATCAGCCGAATAGATTTCAATCATATAATTCCCTGAGACTTTAAGCTGAACTGCTTGATTTGGAATTTGAAGTCGGTAATGCGTATACTTTTGAAGTGTATTAAAAGAGGTGGTGTAGTTCGCAATTCTCAGATTGTCAAACCCATCCATATATTCACTTTGAAAGAGTGTAGTGGGTGACCAATCTGAATTATAATATTTTATTCGGTAATAGTAATCCGCCTCATCGGCATTTAAGTCATCAAAACTTAGGGTCATTATTTCACCCAGCTGAACTACGGGAAAGACTGCTGTTGTGTTACTAGACTGAAATTGTACTGATTTAATAAAATCAGGAGGGGCCCATTCAGTTTGGGTTTGCCCATGCCCAAATGTGAGCACCAAAAACAAAAGTAAGCTTGTATTTTTAAATAGTCTAAACATGAGCTGTAAATGTAATTGTTCAGCCTGTGCTATCCAAAAACCTTTTCAGGCAATGAATTACTTAAACACTTATTTAGAATTAATATAAATAACTATTTTTCCTTAGGGCATTCATTTCTTAAAAGCGTCATAATTAGTAAATTTGTGCGATTTTAGAATAGAGCCTTTTTAATGGAAATAATCAAAAAAATTCAAAACCGAAGAGGAGCACAACTTCACATAAAAGGCAGTGCTGAAAAAGTCTTCACAAAACTACCTCCTGTAACTCGTTTTGCCTTAACACCCGATGATTTTTTCGGTACAATTCCTAAGCTTATTAAAAAAGAAGGAGAAAAAGTCCAGGCTGGAGAAGCTGTTTTTTACAGTAAAAGCAATCCACAAATTCAATTTGTTTCGCCAGCTTCTGGAACCATAGAGACCATACAAAGAGGTGCACGAAGAAAAATTGAAAAAATAATCATCAAAAGCACTGATTCAAAGGAATCAATAAGCCATGAGGTAAAAAATTGGGAGAAACTGAGCCGTGAAGATCTTAAATCACTCCTCATGAAAAGTGGAAATTGGCCCTTTATTAAGCAACGCCCCTATGGAACTATTGCCAATCCTGAGGACACGCCAAAGGCTATCTTTGTTTCCACGCATTCTACCTGTCCACTGGCTCCAGACTTTGATTTTATTTTATCTAATGATAGTGAGGCTTTTCAACAAGGAATTAGTGTATTGAATCAGCTAACAGATCAAGCTGTTTTCTTAGGATCTGATGCTTCATTTCCAGGTATTTTTGAACAAATTAAAGAAGTACAACACTATACCATCAGTGGTCCACATCCTTCAGGAAATATAAGTCTTCATATACAAGAACTCGCTCCTCTTAATATGGGGGATCGTGTTTGGGTAGTGCAGCCTGAAGATGTTGCAAATATGGGTCGTTTTATAATGACGGGTCAATACAGTGCAAAACGTACCCTTGCAATAGCAGGAAATTCTGTTGAACAGCCCAAATATGTAACCACAAAAATGGGCGCAGAATTAGGCCCTATTTTAAATGAATTTAAACTGCGTTATCCTCAAAATCGCGTGATTAATGGAGATGTGCTTACTGGCACAGCAACAGCTGCTGATGGATTTATTGGATACTACAATAACCAAATTACGGTGATCCCTGAGGGAAATGAATACCGTATGTTTGGATGGTTGCCCTTTAAAGACAACCACGTTTTAAGTCTATCGAACACCTCTTTTTCACGCCTTCTTAAGAAAAAAGATTTTGAGGTAAATACAAATCTCAATGGGGAAGAGCGTGCACTTGTGGTTACTGGAGAAATGGAAAAAGTGTTTCCTTTGGATATTTATCCGATGCAATTACTCAAAGCGTGCTTGGTAGAAGATATTGAAAAAATGGAAGCTTTGGGAATCTATGAAGTGGTGCCTGAAGATTTTGGTTTAATTGATTATGCGAATACTTCAAAAATTGAAGCACAAGAAATTATTCGTGAAGGAATAGAATTAATGATTAAAGAAGTAGGTTAAAATTTCTAGTATGAATGCATTAAGAAAACAATTAGACGCCTTGAAAAGGCCTTTTGGTAAGGGACAAAAATTTGAAAAGTTTGCACCGGCGGTCAATGCCTTTGACACCTTCTTGTTTGTGCCTAATCATACCACTCAAAAAGGGGCGCATATCAGAGATGCTGTGGACTTAAAAAGAACGATGGTAACGGTAATTATTGCCCTTTTACCCGCCTTAATTTATGGAATTTATAATACAGGTTATCAGTATTACAGCCAGACAGAAACTGCTTTTACCTTTTTTGATGCGTTTTTACATGGGGCTTTAAAAATTGTTCCCATGATTATTGTCTCCTATGTCGTCGGGCTGTCCATTGAGTTTGGATTTGCCGTTTACAGGGGACATGAAGTAAATGAGGGCTATTTAGTAACGGGCTTACTTATCCCAATGATTATGCCTGTAGATATTCCCCTCTGGATGGTAGGTATCTCTACTGCTTTTGCAGTACTTATCGCAAAAGAAGCCTTTGGAGGAACAGGAATGAATATCCTAAACCCTGCACTTACAGCAAGAGCATTTGCCTTCTTTGCATATCCTACTTATATGTCAGGAAATAAAGTTTGGGTTTCTGAAGCGAGTAATGTCGATGCTATATCAGGCGAAACTATACTGGGAAGCTTAGCAGCAGGGCAAGAAGTCAACTACTCCATGATGGAAATGTTTCAAGGTGCAATACCGGGCTCTATAGCAGAAACTTCAACTCTTTGGGTAGCGGTGGGAGCGTTGATACTGATCTTAACAGGTATAGGAAGCTGGCGAATTATTACAGGGGGAATTTTAGGCGCTGCTTTTATGGGCTTTTTATTCAATCTGTGGGGCGCCAATGCCTTGATGAGTTTTTCCTGGTTAAATCACTTAATAGTTGGAGGTTTTGCCTTTGGCATTGTTTTTATGGCAACGGATCCCGTATCCGCAGCCCAAACGAACAAAGGAAAATGGATCTATGGAATCTTGACAGGTATTTTCTGTATCATGATTCGCGTATTTAATCCAGCTTATCCTGAAGGGGTAATGCTCGCCATTTTATTAATGAATGTTTTCGCTCCTACAATTGATCATTACGTAATCAATGCAAATATTAGCAAACGCAAAAAGCGATGGAGTAACGCGCAAGAACTTAAAACAGCTTAATTATGAATAGAGACAGTAATGCCTATACGTTCATCTTTGCAACACTGATGGTTTTAGTTGTTGCATCTGCCCTCGCATTTACGGCAAGTTCACTCAAAGATTTTCAAGCGGCCAATGTGAGAAAAGAAAAAATGCAAAATATTCTGGCTACTATTGGAGTTCAAACAGACCGCGAACAGGCAGAGGAGAAGTATAAGGAATATATTACGGCTGCACTTTCTTTAACAGCAGAAGGGACTATAGATCAAGAAGTGAATGCTTTTGAGATCAACTTAAATAACGAACTAAAAAAACCAGTTGCAGAGCAGCGTTTTCCTCTCTATGAAGCCAATGTTGAGGGAAATCAATTCTTTATTGTTCCTTTAAGAGGAGCAGGGCTTTGGAATGCCATTTGGGGCTATATCGCACTGAAAGAAGATAAAAATACAATTCAAGGTGCCGTCTTTGATCACGTAGGTGAAACAGCAGGTCTGGGAGCAGAGATTACACAACAATGGTTTCAAGACCGTTTTATTGATGAAAAAGTTTTTGACACCCAAGGAAATCTCGTAGGTATCAATGTATCTAAAACAAATAATGACCCTAATGATTTAGACAAAGACGATCACGAGGTGGATGCCATTTCAGGAGCCACAATTACAGGAGATGGGGTTACCGCGATGATCTATGAAAGACTGACCCATTATTTGCCCTATTTTAAAGCTGAAGCCAGTGTTGCATTAAACTAAAACATGTCAATGGAAGAAAAGAATTCAAGTCAAGAAAAGAAAGCAACGCTGCTTTTTGTCAATAAAGAGCGCGAACCCTTGTTTTCAAAAAAGAACAGAAAGCTACTTTCTGACCCTATGGATGATAATAATCCTATTACCGTTCAAGTATTGGGGATTTGTTCAGCACTAGCCATTACGGTTCAGCTAAAACCTGCAGTAGTGATGAGTATTTCTGTAATGGCTGTAATGGCTGCAAGTAATGTAATCATTTCACTACTCAGAAATTTAATTCCCAATCGTATTCGAATCATTGTTCAATTGGTTGTAGTAGCTTCTATGGTGATTCTTGTAGATCAAATACTTAGAGCCTATGCCTATGATGTAAGTAAAGAACTTTCAATTTTTATAGGACTCATTATTACAAACTGTATTGTAATGGGAAGACTAGAAGCCTTTGCACTTGGTAATGGTGTATGGAAATCTTTTTTAGATGGAATTGGAAATGCAGCAGGCTATGGCTTAATATTAATTCTTGTTGCTTTCTTCCGCGAATTATTAGGATCAGGTAAATTATTTGGCTTTCAGGTTATACCAGATGCTGTTTATGAATTAGGATATGTCAATAATGGACTCATGTTACTTTCTCCAATGGCGCTGATAACAGTTGGAGTTTTAATTTGGATCCAACGTTCTAGAAACCGAACACTAATCGAGAAAAATTAAACACCCACCCATGGAATCCTATTTGAATTTATTTGTAAAAAGTATTTTTATTGAGAACATGATTTTCGCCTATTTTTTAGGGATGTGTTCTTATTTGGCGGTATCAAAAACAGTAAAGACAGCTGTTGGACTAGGCTTTGCAGTAATTTTCGTATTGGGAATTACAGTGCCCATCAACTTTTTATTAGATACTTACTTACTTCAGCCAGGTGCTTTGGCTTGGTTGGGGGATGCTTATGCCTCTTTAGATTTAAGCTTTTTAAGCTTTATCATGTTTATTGCAGTAATTGCCTCTATGGTACAGCTGGTGGAAATGATAGTTGAAAAGTTTGCTCCTGCACTTTATGGTGCCTTGGGAATTTTTCTTCCCCTTATAGCTGTAAACTGTGCCATATTGGGAGGGTCTTTATTTATGCAACAAAAGGATTTTTCAGGAGTGGCAGAATCAGCAGTTTATGGACTGGGTTCAGGAATTGGTTGGCTTTTGGCCATTTTAGCCATTGCAGCTATTCGTGAAAAAATTACTTATTCCAATGTCCCTGCACCACTTCGTGGGTTAGGAATTACGTTTATTATTACCGGATTGATGGCGTTGGGCTTTATGAGTTTTATGGGAATCAAATTATAATGTAAGATGGATTATTCAGTTATTGTAGCCAGTATTGTTGTTTTTTTAATTATCACTTTTCTTTTAGTGGGTATGTTGTTAGGAGCTAAGGCTAAACTGTTGCCTTCTGGTCCTGTTTCACTCCTTATTAATGGTGAAAATAAAGTAGAGGTTTCTTCTGGAGGAACACTGCTTAATACCTTAGGAAATAGCAAAATATTTTTACCCTCAGCATGTGGAGGTGGAGGTACTTGTATTCAGTGTAAGTGTCAAGTAATTGAAGGAGGAGGAGAGATATTACCTACCGAAGCGCCTCATTTTTCGAGAAAAGAGGTTGCCGAGGGCTGGCGTTTAGGTTGTCAAGTAAAGGTAAAGCAAGACATGGTTATCCAAGTACCCGAAGAAGTATTTGGGATAAAAAAATACGAGGCCAAAGTTGTTAGAAATTGGAATGTAGCTTCATTTATTAAAGAATTTGTAGTTGAGATTCCTGAAGCAATGGACTATAAAGCGGGGGGTTATATTCAAATTGAAATTCCACCCTGTGAAGTCAAATACGAGGATATTGATATTTCGGCTCATCCAGAAGAGCATCCTGGGGAGCCAGAAAAGTTTAAACTAGAATGGGATAAATTTAAACTCTGGCCTCTTGTAATGAAGAATCCAGAAACAGTAGAACGCGCCTATTCGATGGCTTCTTATCCTGCAGAAGGAAAAGAAATTATGCTCAATGTACGTATTGCGACTCCACCTTTTGACCGCGCTAAAAATGATTGGAGTGAGGTCAACCCAGGGGTAGCTTCGTCTTATATTTTTTCAAAAAAACCGGGAGATACAGTAACGATATCAGGTCCTTATGGAGAGTTTTTTATCAATGAATCTGAGGCTGAAATGCTCTATGTAGGGGGAGGTGCTGGAATGGCACCCATGCGTTCTCATTTGTATGAGTTATTTAGAACCTTAAAAACAGGAAGAAAAGTAACATTCTGGTATGGCGGACGCTCTAAGAGAGAACTTTTCTATATCGATCATTTTAAAGCTCTTGAAAAAGATTTCCCCAATTTTAAATTTTATATTGCCCTTTCTGAACCAATGGAAGAAGACAATTGGAAGGTTAAAGACGGACTGGAGGGTGCTGGAGATGGATTTGTGGGATTTGTACACCAAGTGGTAATTGATAACTACCTCTCTACTCATGAAGCTCCTGAAGATATAGAAGTCTATTTCTGCGGTCCACCGTTAATGAATCAAGCTATTGAGCGTATGGCTGAAGACTTTGGAGTCCCTCCAGAGAATGTTCGTTTTGACGACTTTGGTGGATAACCAATTTTTTAAGGGGCTTTTATGCCCCTTTTTTTATTAAGTAGCACACTAATGAGTGATTTAACACCTCAAGAAATTCATCAGCTCGCCATGAAAGAAGTGGGGGATTACTTAGAAGCTGAAGGTTATACCTTTTTAGCGGTTAATTCTCAGCTTAAAAAAACACCTCAGTTTGTCTGTGTGAAAGAAAAAAAGCTATTTTTTATTGTTGTACAAGGAACCCTCTACCCCCATGCCCCTAAAAAATTTGACCCTATACTTGTTGCGAAAGTAAAAGCACATGCAGAAAAAAATAAAGCAGCCCTCTATTTGGCAGGGGTTGGTTTTGCACATGCAGAGAATTATGATTATCCACTCACAAAAAAAGATCCTTATGCAGTTAATTTTCAGGGCCTTGAAGCGGTCTTTTAATTTAATTTTACTTCTATTCTTTTTTTTGAATTGTACTTCTAAAGAAGTAAAACTTCAAAAAATTCAAGGCTACGCATTGGGAACCAGCTATACGATTTCTTATGCTTCAAATACGCTAAAGCCAGAACAATTAACACTAAAGTTAGATTCTATTTTTCAAGTCTTGAATCAATCCTTATCCACCTATCTACCCGATTCGGATATTTCTAAAATTAATAAAGGAGATAGCCTACTAGAAGTTGATACTCACTTTATAAAAGTGTACCAAAAGGCTACTGAAGTATGGACAAAAACAAAGGGCTATTTTGACCCTACTGTAGGCGCTTTAGTAAATGCCTATGGCTTTGGTCCTGGAGTTCCACTCAAACAGGTAACTTCAAGAGAGAGAGACAGTATACTCGAATTTACGGGTTGGTCAAAATCAAAACTCACTGCACGAAATACAATACAAAAATCAAATTCAAAACTTTTTTTTGATTTTAATGCTTTGGCTAAGGGCTATGCTGTAGATGTTATTGCAGCTTATTTACAAAGTCAACGTGTATCTCATTATTTAGTGGAAATTGGAGGAGAATTAGTTGCACGGGGTAAAAGTCCTCGCTCAGGAGAATTTTGGAAAATTGCCATTGATGATCCCCAGCAGAGCGAAGAACGCCGTTTTATTCGAACCCTTATGTTGAAAAATCAAGCTTTGGCCACTTCAGGGAATTACCGAAAAAAAGCAGTAGACCCTGAAACAGGTTTGGCAATTGCCCACTCGATAAATCCCAAAACGGGAGAAGCTTTCCCTACTTCAGTTTTAAGTGCTTCTGTGATAGCTCCAGACTGTATGACCGCTGATGCTTATGCAACTTCACTGATGGTAATGCCCTTGGCACAATCTCAAGCACTCATCAACTCTCGCCCTGAACTTGAGGCCTACTGGATCGTAGCGGATTCATTAGAGGGGATCAAAGAGCTTTATTCCGACTCCTTCTTTAAATAAAGAGTGAGGGATTATTTTCTAGCCACTGGAATATCTTCTTTTTTTGGAAGTGCATAACGTATAATTTCCTCCTCAGAAAGTTCTTTGAGAAAATCTACAGCTTCAGTTTGAAATCCAATACTTTCTAATCGTTGGTAATAATCCATACCGTAAAGGCGGACATGGTCATATTGACCAAAAATTTCTGTACGCTTTTTTTTGTCTGTAATACTGTCGTCTTCAAAACTTTTAAGACGTTCTTCCTCCAAAGGAACTTGCGCAATAAGTGTTCCTCCTTTTTTTAGAATCCTATAGAGTTCACGCATGGCTTTGCGATCGTCCGGAATGTGTTCTAAAACATGATTGCATAGAATTAAATCATAGGTTTCGTCCTCGAAGGGGAGTGCGCAAATATCCGCTTTTATATCTGCCAAGGGAGAATAAAGGTCGGTCGTTGTATAGTCCCAATTTGTAAAGGACTTGAATTTTTTATAAAAAACTTGCTCTGGGGCGATATGTAAGACTTTGAGCGTATCTGTTAAAAAGTTTGTTTTAAATTGAAGATAAAGCCAAAGCAGACGATGTCTTTCCAGTGAAAGTGTTCCAGGGCATAAAGCATTGGGCCTTATATTTTGATATCCATAGGGTAAAAATTTACGATAGGAACTGCCATCGATAGGATCTGTAAATCGACTTCCTTTGAAGTACAAACGAATGATAGGGCGAAACCACAGACTTAATTTGATTAACCAGGGTCTGGGTACTAAATTGAGTATTGCTTTCATAAGTCTAGTGGCTGACTTCTAAAAGGGAGCTCTTCTTCGCTGGTGATACCCAGTTCTTGATAGATATATTCAAATGTAGAAAGTAATTCTGGCCGACCATTAATAAGTGCCACATCATGCTCAAAATGAGCAGAGGGTTTACCGTCTGCTGTTAAAATTGTCCATCCGTCTTTGAGTTGCTTTATTCTGTGCGTCCCCATATTGATCATGGGTTCTATCGCTAAGACCATTCCATTGAGAAATTTTTTTCCCCTTCCCCGTTTTCCATAGTTTGGCACTTCTGGGCCTTCATGCATGGTTTTGCCCAAGCCATGTCCTACCAATTCACGTACTACACCATACCCTTCTTTTTCGCAGTGGTTTTGAATGGCATAGCCCAAATCTCCAATACGGTTATTGACTTGAAAGGCTGCTATCCCTTTATAAAGAGAAGCTTTAGTGATTTGAAGAAGTTTTTCGGTTTCAGGAGCAATTTCACCTACTGAAAAAGTATAGGCATGATCCCCATAATAGTCGTTTTTTAATGCGCCACAGTCCACAGATAAAATATCTCCTTCTTCTAAGGGTTCTGTATTGGGAATACCGTGAACGACTTGTGAATTTGGACTTACACAGAGTGTATTTGGAAAATCATAGAGTCCTAAAAATCCTGGTTCTGCCCCCTGATCTTTTATAAATTCATAAGCCAGCTTATCCAGTTCAAGGGTGGTCACACCGGGTTTTATAGCGCCAGCTAGAAGCCCTAGTGTTTTTGAGACAATCAATGCACTTTCGCGCATCAATTCTATTTCTTCAATTGTTTTTAATACAATCCCAGACATTTTAAAAATCGGCGTAAGCGTCTTTATAGGGTTCTTTCTTTAAAATTTTAGAAAAGTCTTCAAGTAAACTTTCTACAGGAAATTCTACAATCCTGTTTAATTCTTTTCCATTTTCAAAAAAAATCAAGGTTGGAATATTGAGAATATCGTACTCTTTTTCATAACCGAGCGGGCTGTCTTTTAATTCTGAAAGTGCATACATCTCTAGTTGACTTTCTTGTACACCAAGGGCATCTAGAATTTTAAATATTCCACCTAATTCTCTTTGGGTATCTCCACACCAAGTCCCTAGAAAAAGTTTAAATTTTAGATTTTCAGCTAAAGGAATATGGGCTTCTGTCCAAGCTGTTGGAATCTCTAATCGATCGTACTCCAACTGAAACCAAGATAAAAATTCTTCAGTATTTAGGTTGGCCCTATTCAGGCTCCCTAAAATTACTGTTTCTCCTTCCTCACCAATTAGGGTTTCTACCTCCATGGGCGTAGTGCTGTAACGAGGTGTATTTGTGTTACTGCATTGAATAAAAAAAATAAAAATAAAAGTAAGGGCGAACTGTTTCATGATTTTTTAAGTAGGGATTTTTGAGTCATTGTTTTAGGTTGGTTCACTTCCATAAGGTCTAAAATAGTGGGTGCTACATCTCCCAGTATGCCGGAATTTATTTTCTTTTTTTCTGGATCGACCAATATAATAGGAACGGGATTTGTCGTATGCGCAGTGTGTGGACTTCCATCCGGATTTCGCATGGTTTCACAATTGCCATGATCTGCAATTACCAAACTGGCATATCCTTGTTCTAAGGCCGCATCTAGAACAGCACCCGCACACTGATCTACCGCTTCACAGGCTTTAATGGCAGCAGCCAAATCACCGGTATGACCTACCATATCAGGATTGGCAAAATTTAAGCAAATAAAATCGGGAGGATTCGTTTTAATTTTTTCGATAATGGCCTCTTTAATTTCAAAGGCACTCATCTCTGGCTTTAAATCATAGGTAGCCACTTTTGGTGAGGGACATAAGATCCGTTCTTCTCCTTCAAAAGGAATTTCTCTACCACCATTAAAAAAGAAAGTCACATGAGGGTATTTTTCAGTTTCTGCAATGCGAACCTGTGTTTTTCCCGCTTTAGCCAGGACCTCCCCCAGCGTATCTTCTAAATTAGCTTTGTCGAAAATGACATTTACCCCTTTAAAAGCTTCATCATAGTTGGTGAGTGTAACATAATACAAGGGCAAGGGTTCCATATCAAATTCAGGAAAGGCCTGTTGTGAGAGGGCTTGGGTAAGCTCTCTTCCACGGTCTGTTCTAAAGTTAAAAAACAGTACGACATCTCCTTTTTCGATCTGAGCTGAAAGATTTTCTTTGCATAAAGGTTTTATAAACTCATCGGTCACTCCATCTTCATAACTCTGCTGCAGACGCTTTTCAAAATCAGAACATGCTTCACCTTTTCCATGTATTAAAAGGTCATAGGCCAATTTAATGCGTTCCCACCTTTGGTCACGGTCCATGGCGTAATATCGCCCGATTAAGGAGGCAAAAACTGCTGAACGTTTAGCTACTCTTTCTTCAATTCTTTTGACAAAGGCTTTTCCTGATTGTGGATCTACATCTCTACCATCCGTAAAGGCATGAAGATAAACTTGAGGCAACTCCCAGTCTTCGATGAGATCAAGTAAAGCCTCTAGATGGTTAATATGCGAATGGACACCTCCATCTGAAAGCAGACCCAAGAGATGTACTTTTTTACCTTTTTTTTTGGCGTAAGCCAAACTGTCAATAAGGACTTTTTCGTTTTTTAAAGTGTCCTGTTCAACAGCTAAATTTATTTTAGCTAAATCTTGATATACAATTCTTCCAGCTCCAAGATTCATATGACCTACTTCGCTATTACCCATTTGACCTTCTGGCAGTCCTACATATTTGCCATCTGTTCGCAGTGTACTTGAGGCATAGTTGCGATAAAGTGCATCTATATAGGGAGTCTTCGCTAAATCTACAGCTGAAACCTTTGGATCTGGTGCGTTACCCCAGCCGTCTAAGATCATTAAGAGTGTTTTTTGGGCCATTAATTTTTTTTAAAGATACAAATTTGTCTACTTTCACTTGAATCTCAAGAGCTGAAAAAAAATTGTTACTTTGTTAAAAAAAACTGAAAAAAGGACTTGTTTTTCGATCTACTGGGAGCTGGTATACCGTCCAATCTGGGGGTGTATTTTATGCTTGTCGAATTAAAGGGAGGCTTCGATTGCAGGGAATTAAGAGTACCAATCCGGTGGCAGTTGGGGATTGGGTAGGCTTTGAAGAAGTGCCAAACATCGAAAAACCTGAAGGGATTATTATCGAAATTCAAGAACGACAAAATTATATTGTCCGTAAATCAGTAAATCTTTCTAAGCAAACCCATATTATTGCTGCCAATATCGATCAGGTATTTCTGCTTATTACCCTTGATAATCCGCCTACTTATACTGCTTTTATAGATCGGTTTTTAGTCACTGCAGAGGCCTATCAGATTCCTGTAATTTTGGTCTTTAATAAGATAGACTCTTATACTCTGGACCAGCAAAAAGAAATCGAAAAACTTGATTCACTCTATTCAAAAATTGGCTATACTACTATAAAAATCTCCGCTTTAAAACAGACCCATATAGAGCAGATTGCTGCCAGTATGGAAGATAAAGTGAGTATGTTTGCAGGTCATAGTGGAGTGGGAAAATCAACCTTAATTAATGCTTTAGCCCCTGACTTAGAATTGAAAACGGCCCCAATTTCTGAGCAGCACCAACAGGGAATGCACACGACAACATTTGCTGAAATGCACGCATTACCCAATGGGATGAAGCTGATCGATACACCAGGAATCAAAGGCTTTGGTATTGTTGAAATGGAAGCTGCAGAAATCGGTTCGTATTTTCCCGAATTCAATCGCTTAAAATCCAATTGTAAATTTCACAATTGCTTGCATCAGAATGAGCCCGAGTGTGCGGTAAGAACAGCTTTAGAACAAGGAGCTATAGCTGCATCACGCTATGAGAATTATTTGCAACTTCTTGAAAATGACATGACTTATCGTTAATAGATTTAAATGAGAGTTTTAATTCAAAGAGTCAGTAAGGCTCAAGTAATCATTGAGGAGGGGGAAAAGAGGGAAATCAAGGAAGGCCTATTAGTGCTTTTAGGAATTGAGGAAGCCGATGATCAAAGCGATGTGAATTGGCTGGTCAAAAAAGTGATTAACCTTAGAGTTTTTGATGATGAGCAAGGGATAATGAATCAGTCACTACTTGATATCAAAGGTGCGCTAATGGTTGTGAGTCAATTTACCTTAATGGCTGCGACAAAAAAAGGCAATCGCCCTTCTTATATCAGAGCAGCAAAACACGAGCACGCCATACCGCTTTATGAATTATTTATAAAAGAGGCGGAAGCACTTTTGGGCACAAAAGTAGCCACAGGTTCTTTTGGAGCCATGATGCAACTTCATATTGTAAACGAGGGTCCCGTCACAATTTGGATGGATTCTAAGCAAAAAGAATAAAGGGGGGTTACAGTATATTGACTTCCATTTCAAGTGAAATTCCAAAATAAGATTTTACCTCTTTTTGGATATTTTCAGCCAATTTTAGGATATCGCTTCCTTTTGCTTCACCTAAATTTACAAGTACGAGGGCCTGATTTTGATGTACACCCGCTTGTCCGAACTGCCTCCCTTTATAACCTAGGTAATCGATCAGCCATGCGGCAGGAATTTTTACTTGCCCTTTGCCACTCGGATAACAGGGCAGTGTTGTAAATTTTAATTTCAGGGCGTTATAAACAGTCTCCTTTACAACAGGATTTTTAAAAAAACTTCCTCCATTTCCGAGTAATTTAGGATCTGGAAGTTTCGACTGACGAATCTCAATTACTGCTTCTGCGACTTGCTGAATTGTAGGTTTTTTATTTTCAAATCTAGATTTTAATCCGGCATAGGAAAGTACAGGTTGGTGCGGTTTTTTTTGCAGTTCAAAAGTTACTGCAGATATCAAATATTTCCCTTTTTGATGGGTTTTAAATAGAGAAGACCGATAATCAAATTCACACGCTTTTTTATCGAGTATTTCCTCTTCTAATGTATGAAGATTAATCACTTTACAACTGCAAAACACCGTACTCAATTCTACCCCATAGGCTCCAATATTTTGAAGGGGAGCGGCACCTACACTACCTGGTATAAGGGCTAAATTTTCTACACCACCATAATTTTGTTTTAAACACCAAAGCACAAACTCATGCCAATTTTCACCTGCTTGGACTTCCACACGGACTTTATTGTTTTTTTCTTCAAGGACTTTTATTCCTTTTGTAGCCATTAGAAGTGTAAGACCGTCAAAGTTTTTAGTAAATAATATATTACTACCGCCTCCTAATATGCGAATGGGAAGTTCAGGAGTCGATTTGAAAAGCAGTTTTAATTTCTCAAGATCAGTGACCTCATAAAAAAATTTAGTAAATGCTTCTACCCCAAAGGTATTGAAGGGTTTAAGCGAAATATTCTCTTCGAATCTGAGCATGATTCAAGGTACAAATTTCTTGTAGGATTCTAATGCTTTTTCTAAAATAGTTGCTGCACGAACCAGCTTTTCTTGATTTAAAATAAAGGCGATACGTACTTGGTTTAACCCTACATTTGGGGAGCTGTAAAACCCTTTTGCAGGGGCAAGCATGACTGTTTGATTCTCTAAATTGAAATCGGTGAGTAAAAACTTGGAAAAATCATCTGCATCTTTAACTGGTAATTTTACAATACAATAAAAGGCACCTAAGGGATGCGAGACCTCAATATTTGGAATTCGTTCTAGTGCTTTTATCAATGTATTTCTGCGTTGGGTATATTCAGCAGTCACATCTTTCAGATAGGCATCAGGAGCTGAAAGCGCAGCTTCACTAGCCAGCAGTGCATAAGTAGGTGGAGAAAGCCTTAAATGGGCAAATTTTAATACATTTTTGATTAAACCCTTATTTTTTGAAACCAAGGCACCTACACGGGCGCCACACATACTATACCGCTTTGAAACAGAATCAATCATGACGGTAAATTCACTCGCTTGATCATTGCAGAGTACAGAATAGTGAGGAGCACCCTCATGGATAAATTCCCTGTAAACTTCGTCTACAATTAGAAAGATGTCGTGTTTAATTGCCAGTTCACAAAGTGTATTTATTTCTTTTTCACTGTATACATATCCTGTTGGGTTACTGGGATTACAGAGTAGAATTGCCCTTGTTTTAGAGCTAATCTTATCACTTATTTTATCCAGCTCTGGAAGCTGAAATTGTGCATTAAATTCTGAAATTACAGGGACAACACGAACACTTGCCGCACTAGCAAAGCCATTATAGTTTGCATAAAAAGGTTCAGGGATTATTATTTCATCCCCAGCATCACAAATCACATTGAGAGCAAATGTCAATGCTTCACTGGCTCCAGTAGTGACTATAATGTCATCAGGCTCTATAAAAATCTGGTGTTTGGCGTAGTACTCAACTAATTTTTTTCTATAGCTCAGTGTTCCCTGCGAAGGACCATAGGGTAAAAGCGTTAAATTAGAATCAGTGACCGCTTCTAAAGCTTCTTTAGGTGCCTGTATATCAGGCTGACCAATATTCAGATGAAGCACTTCGATCCCTCTTTCTTTAGCTTGTTCAGAATAGTGTACAAGCTTTCTAATGGGCGAGGTAGGAAGTTGAATTCCCTTTTGTGATAGTCGTGGCATATGTTAAATAAAGATGCAAAAATGCAAAATTATCATCTTTTTTTCACAACTGTACAGAACTAATTAAAGGTTTGTATGTTTAGGGAATAAGGGGATGATTAAATTATTTTTCAGGAAGTACGGTTCCTTTTAATTTAAGCGCAATTATCGGATTAGTTTCTTGATTGGTACTGACTGTAATTGTCTTTCTAAAAGGGCCCACTCTTTTGGTATCATATCGCACTACAATTTGACTCGATTCCCCAGGAGCTATTGGCCCCTCAGGCTTTTTGGGAATGGTACATCCGCAAGAGGATTTTACATTGGTAATCACCAAATCAGCATTGCCCTTATTTATAAAACTGAAAATTCGCTCTCCATCACTTCCTCTCTCAATGGTTCCGTAGTCAATTGTTGTTGCTTCAAATTCAATTTGAGGGCTTGACTGTTGTGCATAAAGTAAAAAAGTGAAGGATAAAAAGAAGATATTGAGGTAAGTTGTCATTTTCATTTTTTTTGAATTTGATATAAAAATAAAATTTTCTTTATTACGAGCCTATTGTGTTTTTACGATTCCTGTTTGCTACTTTTGTAAAAACTTAAAAAAGAGAAAAAATTCACATGGAAATTCCTTCCAAATTTGATGCCAAAGGGGTAGAAGACAAATGGTATGCCTATTGGCTGGAAAATAAATTTTTTAAATCTCTTCCTGATACGCGTAAACCTTATACTATTGTAATCCCCCCACCCAATGTTACTGGGGTACTGCATATGGGGCATATGCTAAATAATACCTTACAGGATATCATGATTAGAAGAGCCCGTATGAGCGGTTATAATGCCTGCTGGGTCCCTGGAACTGATCATGCTTCAATAGCTACAGAAGCCAAAGTAGTAGCAAAATTAAAAGCGGAAGGAATTGAAAAAAACGAGCTGACTAGGGAGGAATTTCTCTCTCATGCTTGGGATTGGACAGAAAATTATGGAGGTGTAATCTTAGAACAGCTAAAAAAATTAGGTTGTAGTTGTGATTGGGATCGTACCAAATTTACTTTGGACCCCGAATTAACAGAGTCCGTGCTTCAAGTCTTTGAAAAGCTTCATGAGCAAGGCTTGATTTACAGGGGCTACCGTATGGTCAATTGGGATCCTGAAGCCCAAACTACACTTTCTGATGAAGAGGTGCTCTATGAAGAAAAGCAAGGAAATTTATATCATATCGCCTATACGATTGAAGGCAGTGAGGAGCAACTCATTATCGCGACTACCCGACCCGAAACACTTTTAGGAGATACTGCTGTATGTATACACCCAGATGACGAACGCTATCAGCATCTTAAAGGAAAAAAAGCACGGGTGCCCCTCTGTGATCGTATTATTCCAATTATTACAGATGAATACGTAGCGATGGACTTTGGGACGGGTTGTTTAAAAGTAACTCCAGCCCACGACCCCAATGATAAAATTTTGGGCGAAAAACACCAACTCGAAGTGATTGATATTTTCAATCCGGACGGGACTTTAAACCACAATGGAGGCGCTTTTCAAAATTTAGATCGCTTTGAAGCGCGAAAGAAAATTGCCAAAGTATTAGAAGCAGAGGGAAGGCTAGTTAAAATAGAGCCTCATAATCACAAAGTGGGTGTATCTGAACGAACCAAAGCAGTCATTGAACCGCGTTTATCTGATCAGTGGTTTTTAAAAATGGAGACCCTAGCCCAACCCGCTATTGAAGCCGTTTTAAATTCGGAGGAAATCCAACTTTTACCAGAAAAATTTAAAAATACCTATCGCCATTGGATGGAAAATATCAGAGATTGGAATATTTCAAGACAGCTGTGGTGGGGTCAGCGTATACCAGCTTACTATTACGGTGCTGGTAAAGAAGAATATGTAGTTGCTCTTAATCTGGAACAAGCTTTAGAGAAAGCTAAAAGTAAAAGTGGAAATCCTGCACTCAAACTTGAAGATTTACGTCAAGATGAAGATGTACTCGATACTTGGTTTTCATCCTGGTTATGGCCAATATCGGTTTTTGATGGTATAAGCAATCCAGAAAATAAAGAAATCCAGTACTACTACCCAACCCAAGATTTGGTAACAGGTCCTGATATTTTATTTTTTTGGGTGGCTCGAATGATTATAGCTGGCTATGCTTTTAAAAATGACAAACCCTTTTCCAAAGTTTATCTCACAGGTCTTGTGCGTGATAAAAAAGGACAAAAAATGTCGAAACAACTGGGCAATTCCCCTGATGCACTTAAACTAATCGAAGATTATGGTGCCGATGCCGTACGTGTCGGTCTCATGTTGAGTGCTCCTGCGGGGAATGACTTGCTTTTTGATGAATCTCTATGCCAGCAAGGAAAGAATTTTGCGAATAAAATTTGGAACGCTTACCGCCTGATTGAAAGCTGGGAAATAGACGAAAAGCTTGAGGTGCCTAAACATTCCGAAGAGGCACTTCAATGGTATGAAAATCACTTTGATAAGACTTTGTCTTGGGTAGATGAAAATTTTGAAAAATATCGAATTTCAGACGCATTAATGTCAATCTACAAATTGGTATGGGATGATTTTTGCTCCTGGCTACTCGAATTAATTAAGCCTGAATATGGCCAACCTATTTCACGCTCAGTCTATACGAGCGTTGTTCAATTATTCGAAAAAAATTTAAGGATTTTACATCCCTTTATGCCCTTTCTTACGGAAGAACTTTGGCATTACAGTGCGGACCGAACCAAAGAACAGGCACTTATTGTAAGTGATTGGCCGAAGCCAGTACATTTTGACGATACGATAAGCACTGATTTTGAATTGTGTAAGCAGATTATCGCTGGCTTACGTAATTTTAGAAAAGAAAAAAAGATTCCCTTTAAAGAGACTGTAGAAGTCTACGTAAGCACAGAAGGAAAACCACTGCGCTTTGAATCCAGTATACTGAAATTAGGGAGTGTAGAACAGTTGCATTATGGAAGCCCCAAACAAGGACTTGTGGGGGGCAGTTTTAGAATTCAAAACCTAGAATTTTTTATCCCCACAAAAAATGCTGAAGATCCAGAAGCTGAAAGAGAAAAACTCACTGCAGAACTAACCTATACCAAAGGATTTTTAGCGGCTGTAGAAAAGAAGTTAGCGAATGAACGCTTTGTTTCTAATGCACCTGAGAAGGTTATTGCGTTAGAACGTAAAAAAGCCGCTGATGCCAAAGAAAAAATTCTACTCCTAGAGAAAAGCTTGGCAGCACTTTAAGCTTGGTGGGCGATAGGCTGAATCCCCCCTTTGACTGTATCGCCTACCTTTATGTCCAAAGGGGTTCCCAAAGGTAGAAAAAGGTCTACTCGAGACCCAAATTTAATAAATCCTGCATCTGCTCCTTGGGTAACTGCACTTCCTACTTGGGCATAATTTACAATTCTTCGTGCCACTGCTCCTGCAATTTGACGGTAAAGAACTTCTCCAAATATTTTATTTTCCAAAACGATAGAAGTACGCTCATTAAGTTCTGAGGATTTGGGATGCCAAGCGACGAGATAGTTTCCAGGATGGTATTTGCTAAACTTTACCTGACCACTCATTGTATAGCGTGTTACATGCACATTTAAAGGAGACATAAAAATTGAAACTTGGAGCCTTTTGTCTTTAAAATACTCTTTTTCATACACTTCCTCAATAATGACCACTTTCCCATCTACAGGGGCAATAAGTTGTTTTTCATTTTGTGGTGTGATACGCTTCGGATTTCTAAAAAATTGTAACACCAATAAAAAAATCAGTAGCGCACTAATTTGAACCCCCATTTTCAACAAGAATATTGGGATAAGGTATTCTGCAGCTAGTGCGAAAACAGCCACTATCAAAAAGGTATTAATTATAATTCGATGACCCTCTTTATGAAACATAAAATGAAAATTTAAATAGAAGATAAACAAAAGGAGCTGTATAAAGCACACTATCCATTCGATCAAAAAAACCGCCATGCCCTGGCAGGAGTGATCCACTGTCTTTTACATGGGCCTCTCTTTTAAATTTTGACTGAATGAGATCTCCTAAAGTTGCACTTATGGTGATAAACAGCGCTATAAAGGGAAAGAACCAAAAGGGATAGTCTTCAAAAATAAAGAGGAATAATAAGCTTAATACAAGACTACCTAATAGACCTCCCCAGAAGCCTTCCCAGGTTTTTTTGGGTGAAATAGCGGGCAAAAGTAAATTTTTACCCCAGCGTTTTCCAATTAAGTATGCAGTACTGTTATTGGTCCAAATTAAAAAATACATTACGAGGGTTACAAGCGGTTTGCCGTCCTCTAAAAAGAGGGTAGTAGACAAAATAAAGTAGGCAGATCCAATGAGGTAGAAAAAACTTAAACCCGTTCGATGAAGCGGTGCTGCAGGATATTTTTTTTGTGTGAATAAACAATAAGTCAGATAAAGACTATAGCTGAGTGTCAAAAAGAGGAGACTGTAATGCAAAAGGGGGTGAACGGTTTGATTGAATATCTGGTAAGCGAGCAAACCAAAAAATAAAAAAGTGATTGGACTTTTATGGCCGATTAATTTTTGAAATTCAAATAATGCCAAAATAGAAAAAGTCCCTAAAACAACTAAAAAAGCAAGTGGTGACCAGTAAGCCGAAAAAACAATTAATGTTGAATAGAGCAAACCCGATACCGTTCTTAGGAGCAATTCCCTCATTTGGATTTTCTTACTTCACAAAAAGCCCGTCGAACTTTAGTTTTAGTATAAAAAAAACACACAATGCTTGTAAGCATAAATTCAACTGTCTTTTAACAGCAAATATATGCTTTTTGGTGAAGAACTAGGTGCTTCGATTTTGATCTCTTCCTCTACAGTCTCAGCTTTTATTTTCAAGGTTGTAATATTAGTGGGTATCGCGTTTGGATATTTATTTTTTAGCGAGGTCATGCCCTGGCTTACATCACGCACAAGTTGGTTGGTTGCGGCTTTAACGATAATTATTTGTGGAAGTTCAGAAAGTTTAAAATGTTTTATCTGATATTCACTTAATAAAATTTTTCCCGTATTTGAAATCAAATACTCACACTCAATCAAAGCGGCTTTAAAACCAGTTAATTTACCTGAAATTTGATCAATTTTATTGAGAGAAAAATTTTGCGAAAGCAGGGGGTTAAGACAGGCAATTTGATTGATTTCAATCTGATTTTCGATACAAATTTCCTCAAAACTTTGAACTAAATCATGGGCAGTTTCACAAAAGAGAAAGCGTCCTCCTTTTTGAGTAAAATTTTTAGCAAAACCAATATCTATAAGGTCTTCTTCGGGGGGCAAGTAAGGACTCTTGTCGGAAGTTGTTTTCTTCTTATTTCCGAAAAACTTATCCCAAATCCCCATTTGAATTCATTCATTTTTTCCCTTTAGCCTCTTCTATTTTTTCTTCATTTGTTTTAAAAGGCCTTTTACCGAGTATTTTTTCTAAATCGTCTTTAAAAATAACTTCTTTTTCTAAAAGTCGATCAGCTAACTGAATTAATTTGTCTTTTGAAGAAGCGAGTAACTGAATGGCTCTATCATATTGTTTCTCGATTATTTCAGAAATTTCACGGTCAATTTTTTGAGCAGTTTCTTCAGAATAGGGTTTGGTGAAGTTGTATTCAGCCTCCCCGGAAGAGTCGTAATAGGTAATATTTCCTAGTTTGTCATTAAGTCCATATACAGAGACCATGGCCCTCGCCTGACGGGTTACTTTTTCTAAATCACTTAACGCCCCAGTTGAAATTTTATCAAACATTACTTTTTCAGCAGCACGTCCACCAAGGGCTGCACACATTTCGTCTAAAATTTGCTCTGTTCTTACAATCTGACGCTCTTCAGGAAGGTACCAGGCCGCCCCTAGAGACTGACCCCGTGGAACGATAGTTACCTTCACTAAAGGAGCTGCGTGTTCTAAGAGCCAGCTCACTATAGCATGCCCTGCTTCATGAAAGGCGATCGTTTTCTTTTCTTCAGGGGTAATAATTTTATTTTTCTTTTCTAAACCACCGATAATTCGATCAACAGCATCGAGAAAATCTTGCTTACCTACTGTTTTTTTATTTTTTCTGGCAGCAATTAAAGCAGCCTCATTACATACATTGGCAATATCAGCTCCTGAAAATCCAGGGGTTTGTCTTGCGAGAAAATCTACATCCAGTGTTTTAATTGCTTTCAAAGGTTTTAAATGAACCTTAAAGATCTCTCTGCGCTCGTTGAGATCCGGAAGATCCACATATATCTGACGGTCAAAGCGACCCGCCCGCATTAGGGCTTTGTCAAGCACATCAGCACGGTTAGTTGCAGCAATCACAATTACATTTGTATTGGTGCCAAAACCGTCCATTTCTGTCAGTAACTGATTCAGTGTATTTTCCCGCTCGTCATTAGAACCTGTAATATTACTCTTACCTCTTGCCCTACCTATGGCGTCTATTTCATCAATAAAAATAATAGAGGGTGACTTGTCTTTGGCTTGTTTAAAAAGGTCTCTCACTCTAGAGGCACCTACCCCTACAAACATCTCGACAAAATCAGAACCTGAAAGCGAGAAGAAAGGGACTTTGGCTTCTCCAGCTACCGCTTTGGCAAGAAGTGTTTTTCCTGTACCTGGTGAACCTACCAGTAGTGCTCCTTTAGGAATTTTCCCTCCTAAAACCGTATATTTTTTGGGGTTTTTAAGAAAGTCAACGATTTCTTGAACTTCCTCTTTTGCCCCTTCAAGACCTGCAACATCTTTAAAGGTTACCTTGACATCTGTATTTTTATCAAAAAGTTTGGCTTTGGATTTTCCAATATTAAAGATCTGACCACCAGGACCTCCAGCTCCCCCACCAGACATGCGGCGCATAAGAAAAATCCAGACCCCGATAATAATGATAATAGGGAGAAAGCCGATCAGCGCATCCATCCATCGATTTTCGATTGTAATAAATTCTAACCGAAAGACAATTCCATTTTCTCTTGCCCGCTCTAATTTTTCTTCAAAAAGTTCAAGACTTCCTACTTCAAATTGATAATGGGGTCCACGCGCGTTGTCTTGGCCAAAAATATTTTTTTGATTAACTGACTGGTGCTCGCTTTTAGCGAGTGCTTCCTGGGTCAGTGTTACTCGAACACTACTTTGATTTCTTATGACAATGACTTCACTGACATCTCCCGCATTTAAATAACTCTCAAAATTTGAAATATTGGTTTTATTAATGGTCTGCCAAGAGTCTCCGCCTCCGAATAAACTCATACCCAATAGGGCAAAGATGATCGCACCGTAAAGCCAGTAAATATTAAATTTAGGAGGTTGGGGTTTGTTGTTTTCTTTCATAGCTTTTTAATAATTGGAGACAATTTGTGTGCTTTTTGCATCTCCCCATAGTTCTTCAATATTGTAATACTCACGAATGGAATTTTGAAAGACATGAACGACCACATTGACATAGTCTAATAATACCCATTCAGCATTATCCAAACCTTCCGTATGGAAGGGCTTTTCACTTAATTTTTTACTCACAGTTTTTTGAATCGAATTCACTATTGCGGTCACTTGTGTATTAGAATTTCCGCTGCAAACAATAAAAAAATCACAGGGTGTATTATCTAATTCTCTGAGATCCAGTTGGTGAATGTCCTCACCCTTTACATTTTCTATTCCCAGAATTATTTCGTCAATTAGATGAGAAACCCCTTTTTTTTTATTTGTCATTAAAGTTCTTTTCTTTCTACAAATTTATTACTTTTTAAAACGCAATACTGCTTCACATGAGCTATTTTAACTTAATCAAACTTGATGCCACTGCTTCTACTAATGAATATTTGAGAGAAAGACGGCTAAAAGGAAGCAGCAAAGAGGGCGACTTAGTTTGGACTACCCATCAAACTGCTGGCCGTGGCCAAGGGAATAACGAATGGGTGGCGGAGGCTGGAAAGAGTTTAGCTATGAGTGTTTACAGGACATTTGATGCGTATTCACCCGCTCAAGCCTTTGCACTCAATACCGCTTTTTCCACAGCGTTGGTTCGGGGCTTAAGCCAGCTTGGTGTTACTGAACTTCGCATAAAATGGCCAAACGACATTTTGTCAGGCAACTTTAAAATCGGGGGAGTACTGATTGAAAATATACTTAAAAATGACCAACTTGTGAGTAGTATTTTGGGATTTGGGTTAAATATCAACCAAGAAAATTTTTCAAATTTACCCCATGCGGCCTCAATTTTCTCAGTCACACAAAAAAGGTGGCCTATTGAACAAGTATTGGAAGTCTTGTGCTCGGCACTTGAAAAAGAGCCCTTTATTGAGGTATTGACCCATGCCGATCAAAACTTAGCAGCCTATAATACCTGCCTCTGGCGCAAGGGAAAGTCTACAAAATTTATAAATCAAAAAGGCGACTTTTACGCTACTATACTTGGCGTAAATAGGTATGGAAAGCTTAAAATTGTAGATAAGGAAGACAATAAAGCCGAGCTTACACTAAGCGAGGCGCGCCTGTCCTACCTGCAAGGATAATTTAAGGGGTCCAATTTGCGGGATCTTGACGCCATTCACTGAGTTTTGCTACTTCTGTAGAAGAGATTTTTTCTTGGTTTACAGCAACCTCAAGTAAGTGGGGGTAATCGCAAAGTGTGGTTAAATCTAGTTTTGCCTCTGAAAAGGCAGTAGCGGCCTGAGGAAAACCATAGGTAAAGAGCGCTAACATCTCTAAAACCTCACAGCCTGCTTCTCGTAGGGCCTCTACGGCATTTAGGCTACTTTTGCCAGTAGAGATTAAATCTTCAATAACAACTACTTTTTGTCCCGCCTCTATTTTTCCTTCAATTTGATTTTTACGCCCGTGTTTTTTGGGCTCAGGGCGAACATAGATAAAGGGTAGTTGGAGTTCTTGGGCAACTAATATCCCAATGCCAATTGCCCCTGTAGCCACCCCCGCGATGACGATTGAATCCGCATATTTTTTTTTGATCTCTTCTGCTAAAGCCAGCGCAAGACGGCTACGGATTTCAGGATAGGAAAGGGCCACCCTATTGTCACAATAAATTGGAGATTTCCATCCACTAGCCCAAGTGAAAGGATTTTTAGGATTCAATTTAATTGCATTAATTTGTAGGAGTGCGGCTGCAGTTTGCTGTGCTGTTTTTTGATTTAAGATCATTATCAAATGTATAAAGTTTTTTATAACCAGAAGCCAATTTTATTGACTACTGAATGCAATGAAATCTCTGATGATTATCCATTATTCTTTGCCAAATATACTACAGTTGAAAGCTTATTGAAAGCATTAAAATCAAAACGAGTCTCTGGACTTTATTTCTACCATCCCAATCGTGATAAATTGGAAAAGCATTTTTTAAAGTTTTTCCCTAAAGTAGAAGCTGCTGGGGGATTTGTAACGCACCAAGATGGAAGATTTCTTTTTATTTATCGAAATGATAAATGGGACTTACCAAAAGGTAAAATTCAGAAAAAAGAGGTTTTATATGAGGGTGCTATTCGTGAGGTGATTGAAGAAACAGGAGTGGCAGATTTAATTATTTCTAAGGCTTTACCTACCACTTATCACTTATATAAAGCAAATGGGAGATTTAAACTAAAATTGACCCATTGGTTCTTAATGAAAACCAGTTATGGAGGGCCATTGATTCCCCAGATTGAGGAAAATATTCAAAAGGTTAAGTGGGTAGCTAAAGACGATATTCCGGCTCTATTTGACAATGCTTATGAAAATATCAAGATTGTAGTGAATGAAGTCATTTCAAAATCTTGACTCAAGGACGGCGAACAGCAGAAGGAACTAAAGTGGAAAAATCACCTTTGTGGTTGATGATTTCACGAACGATACCGCTACTGATAAAACTATATTCTGGAGCAGTCAATAAAAACACTGTTTCAATGCCAGAAAGTTTTCGATTCATTTGTGCAATACTTTTTTCAAATTCAAAATCTGAAGGATTACGCAAGCCTCTCAGTAGAGCTGTTGCCTTTACTTTTTTACAATAATCAACAGTGAGCCCTGTATAAGAGTCAATTTTTATTTTCGGATTGCCCTGATTTGTCTGTTCAATAAAATGCATCCGTTCTTTGAGACTGAACATGGTTTTTTTTTCTTTATTTTCTCCTACGGCAATGATAAGTTCATCACAAAGTAGGAGGGCACGCTCAATAATCTCTTGATGTCCCACTGTGATGGGATCAAATGAACCGGGAAAGACAAAACGTTTCATAGTACTCTTTGTTTAGGAGCGCAAAGCCTCCAGTAAAAGGTAATTATAAAAATCAGAAAGCTTTAATCCCTTTGCACTTAACTGTTGAGGGATAATGCTTTTTTCCGTCATCCCAGGCACAGTATTGACTTCCAAAAAGTGTGGGATCTCGTTTACAAAAATAAATTCACTTCGCACAACGCCTTTTAGACCCAATTTATCATAAATCAGACTGCTCCATTTATGGACGGCTGCTTCCCAAGATTCAGGGAGTGCTGCAGGCGTAATTTCTTCTGCTTTACCCTCATATTTTGCAGCATAATCAAAAAATTCATTTTCACTCAAAATTTCAGTGATGGGCAGGACTTCTAGTTTACCATCGATCTTGGCTACCCCTACTGAAACCTCTCTTCCTTCGAGCGCTGACTCGATAAGAAGTTGCTCATCCTCTTCATAGGCTTTTTCTATTGCGGTTTCTAGATTTTCTTTACCCGATACTTTATAAACACCAAAGCTGCTTCCCGCTCTATTGGCTTTTACAAAGCAGGGAAATCCTACTGTAGCTTCAATTTGAGCAAGATCTAGGGCATCACCTTTATTTAATTCGTAGTGGGCAGCCGTTGGGACTCCCCAAGTACGAAGTAGTTTTAAACAGTCTCTTTTATTAAAAGTAAGTCCTGCGCTATAACTATCAGAACTTGTAAATGGTATTTTAAGCAGCTCCCATAAAGCAGCCAACTGTCCATTTTCTCCAGGTGTACCATGAACAGCATTGAAAATGACGTCTAAAGTGATGGATTTATTTGAATTGACTAAACAAAAATCGCCCTTAGTGACCTCGTATTTATTTTTTTTGTCATCTACAGCGGACCATTGTGAAGCCTCAATAGTGATGAGGTAAACCTCCCAATTGTCACGGTTTAGATTGGAAAAAACAGTGGCGCCACTCTGTATAGAAATCTGGTATTCAGAGCTAAAACCACCGCAAACGACGCCTACCTTTTTTTTTCTCATGAGTTGATATTCATCTTGACAAAGGTAGCGCATTTCACAGCAACCCAAAAAAGAAGGGTTTTATTATCTTTGGCTAGAAATAAAATCATGAATTTTTTACGCTTCCTTTTCAGTCAGTCTTTTTATAAGCAACTTCTTTATCTAGGAGGTATGCTTTTGATTTTATTTTGGGTAGTCTCATTGAGTTTAAAAATAATTACCCACCACCAACAATATCTTGAAGTGCCAGATTTAACAGCCCTTCCACTCTCTGAGCTACCCAAGCTCATGGAAGCGAATAAACTAAGATATGAAGTCATTGACTCTACTCGTTATGTTGCAGAATTTCCGCCATTAACCGTAATTGAGCATTTGCCAAAGGCGGGGAGTGAAGTGAAAAAGAACCGAAAAATCTATTTGACTGTCAACCCTTCAGGCTATAGACAGATAACAGTACCTAACCTGATACAAATAACAAAGAGAAATGCAGAATCCATGCTCAATGCGGTAGGGTTTAAATTAGGGGACATCACCTACAAAGACAATATTGGGAAAGACATGGTTTTGGAAATTTCGCATAAAGGGAAGCCCCTCCAAGCAGGAGACTTGCTTCCAAAAACAAGTGAAATCGATTTAGTTTTGGGCAATGGGAAGCGCTAGTTCCTCCTCTTCCTCACCCGCTGAAGATTCAGACCTGCTTTACGAGCATTATTCTTTTACTGCTGATAAAGGACAATCACCACTCAGAGTTGATAAGTTTTTAATGGCTCGAATTGAAAAAGTAACCCGAAGCAAAATCCAACAAGCAGCGAAAGCGGGAAGTATTTTTGTGGGGAGTCAAGCTGTAAAAGCAAATTACAAAGTAAAAGGAGGAGAAATAGTCAAGGTGCTTTTTACCCATCCCCCCTATGAAAATTTATTAGTTCCTGAAGCCATACCCTTATCTATTGTATATGAAGATGAGGCAGTTGTTGTACTTGATAAGCCGGCGGGTTTAGTTGTCCATCCTGGACATGGGAATTATTCAGGAACTCTTTTAAATGGGTTACTCCACCACTTTGAACAACTTCCTAAAAACAGCAACAATAGGCCGGGCTTAGTGCATCGAATAGATAAAGATACCAGTGGTTTACTTGTAGTTGCCAAAACAGAGGAAGCGATGACCCACTTGGCCCAGCAATTTTTTGAAAAATCCTCTCAACGTAAATATTTAGCTTTAGTATGGGGAGATCTACATTCAGATTCTGGAACCATCCAAGGTGCGATAGGAAGGCATCCTAAAAACAGATTGCAGATGACTGTTTATGAAGACAATTCACAAGGAAAAGAGGCGGTTACCCATTACAGAGTAGTTGAACGTTTTGGTTATGTCACACTTATAGAATGTCAACTTGAGACAGGAAGAACACACCAGATCAGAGCCCATATGAAATATTTGGGGCATACGCTTTTTAACGATGCGCGCTATGGGGGGGATAAATTACTTAAGGGAACTAATTTTACTAAATACAAGCAATTTGTAGAAAACTGTTTTTCACTCCTTCCCCGACAGGCCCTTCATGCAAAAACATTGGGGTTTGTACATCCAAAGACTGGTGCCTCTATGCATTTTGATGCTCCACTACCAACTGATTTTGAAAGTGTACTTCAAAAATGGCGCCATTATGCACAGCATAAGAAATTGTAATAGTGCTATTTAAAGCTTTGTTTTAGATTACTTGCAAAGGCTGATAAAAGCTTTTATTTTTGGTCAGAAAGGAAAATCTATAAACGCTATTCCCTATGAAACTATTAATTTCTCCAGCGAAATCTCTTGAATTTGATAAGGCACTTCCCACTCAACAAACTACCGTTCCTGTTTTCCAAAATGATGCAGGCTATATTAATTCGGTATTAAAGAAAAATTCAGTTGAAGAATTGGGAAAGCTTATGCATCTTTCAGAAAAATTGGCGCTTTTAAATTGGGATAGAAACCAAGCATTTAGTGGCGATTCAACCCAATCACGCGCTGCAGTTTATGCTTTTAATGGTGATGTCTATACAGGTCTAGATGCCTATACGCTTGAGGAAGACAAGATTGGTCAAATGCAAAAGAGGCTTCGCATACTCTCTGGTTTGTATGGAGTATTAAAACCCTTAGATGCCATTCGTGCCTATCGTTTAGAAATGGGAACGACGCTAAAATTAGGGGCCTTTGAAAATCTTTATGCTTTTTGGAAAGAAAAAATATCAAGCCAACTTCAAACAGAGCTTCAAAAAGGCGAACTTGTAGTAAACCTCGCGAGTAAAGAATATTTTTCTGCTGTAGATACCCAGGTACTCTCCAACCAAATAATAAGTCCTCAGTTTAAAGATTTTAAAAATGGAAAGCTTAAAATAATCTCATTTTTCGCAAAGAAAGCGCGCGGTATGATGGCCCGTCACCTTATAGATCAGCAAGCCAATACCCTTGAAGAAATTTTAAGTTTTAATAAAGAGGGCTATGCTTTTAGTGCTTCGGAGACTGAGGATCCTATGAGCCCTGTTTTTGTGCGCTAATTATTTTTATGGCCCTTGCTATTGACTTTTTAGTCTAGAATAATAAAGCTTCTAAAGTTTAGTGCTTTAATTTCTTTCGCTCTGATTTTAGAAATTCTTGAGTAAAGGATTGATTCCCATGATGTGGTTTTGATAATAGTATTGAAGAAAATCTGTTGTCAGGGCATGCTTTCCTTCTAAACCTTCTGTTTTGAGTACTTGGTTTAGATCTAATTCCGTATAAGCTTTTAGTAAGGGGATAGAAAGCGGCGCATAACTATAGTGCCAAGGTTCATAATAAAACCCTTTTCTCTGCGGGTTTTCGGTATAGGGCAAATAGAATCCAAATGTATTTGCATGCTCATCCATCCATTTTTTTAACACAGCATAAGGACCTTTCTCATTAAATTTTTCAGTAAGCAATACATCGCCGTTTTTGGGTTGGGAGCCATCTATTAAATCTACTTCTGTACCCCAATGGTGCCTTGAAGTTCCGGGTAGTGTAGAGTATTCAATAATTTTTTTGAGATTCTCATGATCTGAATACCCCGCTGCTTTATTGGCTGTAAACTTTCTATTCCAAATGGCTTTTTGTCTTTCATAAGAGCGATAGCCTGAGACAATTTCGATTTCAATTCCTTCTTTTCGGGCGGCATTTTGCATTTTTTCATATGCACGACCTGCTTTTTTGGCCAAAGGGATTGAATCCTTGTAAAGTTTAAGTGTTTTTTGCCCTAATAGTAAACCAGAAGAATAGGGTTTTGGAGGATGAGACTGGCTCCAAAGTGGAGCTGATGCAAGGCCCATTGAAGTAGTTAAAAAAACTCTACGATTCATAATTTAGGAATTTGATAAAACGTTGATGCAGGCCAATGGGCTCGATCATAAAGGGATTCCCATTGGGCTGAAAACCATTTTTTATATAAAGTATATTTGCAGCCACCCTCGCATTAAGCCAAATCAGTTTGATTGAATCAAAACGGTTAATTTTCTCTAGGAGGTGTTGAATCAAATAAGTAGCTATTTTTTTTCTTTGAAAAGCGGGTTCTACAGCCATGGCGCGTAATTGATAGGCTGTAAGCGTTTTGTGGTCTGGACAAGGATTGGGAAGTGCGCTGAGCACACCTACCATTTGGTCACCAGAAAAAGCGCCCAAGTGAATTGAAGCGGGATGGTCATCATTTTCTAATTTACAGGCAGCCAACGCTTGTCCTTTTCGGAGAAGAGGGTGCCTTATGGGATAGGTCTCTATGGCAGTTATTTGTTTTATTTGAAGCTTCATTATTAAAAAATTAACACCCTAAAAATTGTAGTTTCTCTAGGAAAACTATCTTTAGGACATGAAAAATACTGTTTTTTTATTGGTTTTTTTGTCTTTTCATCTGTTGGCTTCCGGTCAGCAGCGAAGACCCATAAAGGGGAAACTACTTTATAAAAATACAGTTGTCGTTGCGGCGAATGTAGTCAATAATACAGCGCAGACGAATACAATAACAGACAGTGAAGGAGAATTTGAAATTGAGGTAGCAGAAGGAGATGAAGTTATTTTTTCCTCTGTACAATATCAAATTAGGGCTGTGACCATCACTAAAGACATTTTAGCCAAAAACCGCTTGGTAGTCTCTGTCAATGAAAATATTAATGAATTAAGAGAGGTCGTGGTTACGACTGAAGATATTGATCGTTTTCTCGATTTGAAAGAAGAGGAGTTTAAAGGATTTGACTATGAGCAAGACAAGTCTACCCAAGTCGTCAATAAATTGACAGATGATCGTGTACTCACTCAAGGGATTGATTTTGTAAATATTGCGAAATTATTAGTGAAGGCACTGAGCTCAAAAACTGAAGAAGAACAACTACGAATGAAACCCAGTGAAGTTTTGCCGCTGGTTTTTGAAGACTCCTTTTTTGAGAATGACCTTCAGCTCAAAAAAGACGAAGTAGTCGGCTTTTTGGACTATATTGATACAAAATTAAAAACCAGTACATTACTGAAACAGAGCAAGCAATTTCAGCTAATCGATTATTTGATAAACCAGAGTAAAGAATACAAGGAATTATTGAAGGAATAGTTATGCCAGCTGTGCTTACAAAATCGCTCGCCCTCTTTTTTTTCTATTGGACAATGCCTTTTGAGTCTAAAGAAATTGACCATAAGTTTTATGTAAGTACAACTACCATAGAGTATAACCCCACAACTCATAGTTTGCAGATTAGCGCCCAAGTCTTTACAGAGGATTTAGAAACAGCCTTGAGAGAGAAAAACCAGGAACTTCGCTTAGATCCCGATTCAAATCAAGTCCTCATCGATCAAAATATTTCCAAATACTTAAAAGAAAATCTTCAATTTTTTATTGGGGAGTCCCAACTGGAGTATAATTTTCTCGGAAAAGAATACGTCAATGATATTACCAAATGTTATCTAGAGCTCACCTTTGAAACACCTCCCACACAATTAAAACTTTTTAATCGTTTATTTTTTAATCTTTTTACAGATCAGCAAAATATTGTGCATTTCAAAAATTTAACTGAGAGAAAAAGCTACTTATTGCATAAAAATGAGCCTGCTGTAATTTTAAGTTTTGCACTTTAATTAGAATAATTAAACGGAGAGATTTGTATCTTTAAAGCAAACAAATTTGTCTTTATGAAAACTTTTATGCACCCCTTAAACCTGGCTTTATTTTTTGTTTTTTTTTGCTTTTTAGTCCTTCACGGTCAAGCGCCTCAAGGGCATACCAATACTAATAAATTTAAGCAGCTCTATGATCAGTTTGCCGATCCTAATAAATACCACAATGCCTCAGGCGCGCCTGGTGTGGATTACTACCAACAAAAGGTGGATTATAGTATGGATATTGAGCTGGATGACAAAAACACCCGTCTTTATGGAGCGGAAATAATTACTTACACCAACAACTCTCCCGATTATTTGCCATATTTATGGTTGCAATTAGACCAGAATATTCGTAAAAAAGACGCACCTGCCTTAGAAAAAAATGGATCGGAAAACTCCCAGACAATGCGTCCTTCAACTTTTGTAAGTGATTATGTCAACACCCCTTTTGATGGGGGCTTTAATATTGAATGGGTTAAAGACCAAAATGGTGAAGCCCTTCCTTACCAAATTAATCAGACGATGATGCGCGTAGATTTGCCCGCGGCAATTCCTCCTGGAGGGACCTTCGTTTTTCAAATCAAATGGTGGTACAATATCAATGACCACGTAGAAAAAAGGGGGCGCTCAGGCTATGAATATTTTGAAGAAGACGGAAATAGAGCCTATGTTATTGCTCAGTTTTTCCCTAGACTTTGTGTCTATAATGATGTTGAAGGCTGGCAAAATTATCAGTTTTGGGGCAATGGTGAATTTGCCTTAGAATTTGGGGATTATGAAGTAAATATTACAGTTCCAGCAGACCATATAATGGAAGCAACAGGGAGCCTTCAGAATCCAAAAGAAGTATTGTCAAAAGAAGAATACAGGAGGTTTAAGGCTTCAGAGAGTAGTTTTGAATCCCCAGTGCTTATTGTTACAGAAGAAGAAGCACGGGCTAAAGAATCTTCATTTTCAACCAAGAAAAACACCTGGAAATACCTGGCTAAAAATGTAAGAGATTTTGGATTTGCCACTTCTAGAAAATTTATTTGGGAGCGCCAAGCAGTAGCCTTAGGAGGTCAAAATATTATGGCGGTTTCGCTTTATCCTAAAGAAGGAAACCCACTCTGGGAAGAATATTCTACCAAAGCGGTAGTTCAAACACTCAAATCTTATTCCAAATTTACTTTTGATTATCCCTATCCCAAAGCAGTTTCTGTCCATGCTAAAAATCAAGGAATGGAATATCCTATGATTTGTTGGAATTATGGGCGACCCGATAAGGAAGGAAACTATTCGGACCGAACAAAGTTTGGAATGATTAGTGTCATTATTCACGAAGTAGGACACAATTTCTTTCCGATGATAGTAAATTCTGATGAGCGACAATGGGGTTGGATGGATGAAGGTTTAGATACCTTTGTGCAATACCTAGCAGAGCAAGAGTTTGGTGAGTCTTATCCAGAAGCCATCCCTGGACTCACAAAATACCCTTCAAGAAGGGGAGATCCACAACAAATTGTCCCCTATATGGCCGGAAATCAAGAATTTATTTCTCCCATTATGTCGAACCCTGAAAATGTGTATCAATTGGGACCTAATGCCTATGCCAAGCCCGCTACTGCTTTAAATATACTTAGAGAAACTGTGATGGGCAGAGCCGCTTTTGATCATGCATTTAAAACCTATGCTCAACGTTGGATGTTCAAACACCCAACCCCTGAAGATTTTTTCAGAACCATGGAAGACGCTTCAGCGATCGATTTAGACTGGTTTTGGAGAGGCTGGTTCTATACAACTGATGTGGTAGATATTGGGGTAAAGAAAATTAATAAATATTACTATTCTGATACGCCTGATGCAAAAACAAAAGAACGACTTGAAGCCTTCGGATATTCACTTGATAACCTTCCAGATTTAGTATTTAAGATTGATCAAGAAAGTGAGTCTTTCGATCCTGCAGTCGCCCAAAATAATCCAATAGGAGACTCTCAAATTTTAAAACAATACCTGGAGGAGCAGGGGATTAATGCGGCTGATATTCCTACTTACTTCTATGAAATTGAGTTTGAAAAACCGGGAGGTCTTGTGATGCCGCTTATTGTCGAATACGCCTATGCCGATGGTACAAAAGAACGGGTAACCTATCCCGTGCAATTGTGGAGAAAAAATGACACGAGCGTTAAAAAAGTGATTACATCAGACAAAGAATTAATTGGAGTAACTGTCGATCCTGATAATGAAACTGCAGACATCAATCAGGATAACAACAGCTGGCCAAGAAAAGACTTACCCTCTGATTTTGAAAAGTTTAAACAAAAAATCAAAGGGTAGACATTTAGAAAAAGGTTGAAAAGTAGTTTTCTTTTCAGCCTTTTTTTCAAAACCTAACTATATTTGTTCAAAATAGAATAGATGCTTTTATTTATTAGTGGAGCAGAGATTGTTTTTGTATTTTTTATCGTTCTTCTTGTATTTGGAGCGGATAAAATACCTTCTATTGCGCGTACTTTGGCCAAGGGCATGACGCAAGTAAGGCAGGCAACTAATGATATTAAAAGTGAAATTCAAAAAACAGTTGACTCAGATATAGAATCCCCTACCAAATCCTTAACCAACGATTTTAAAAAAGAAGTAGATAAGGTCAAAAAAGACTTTACCGATCTTGAAGATTCTATTCGTAGAGATTTATAATACACGACTTAGCGTAATCCCGTCCCTTAGGGGTAGCAGTACCGATTGTATTCGTGGGTCTTCACTCAATTTTTTATTGTATTTTTTGAGAATAGCAGTTGCTTGGTCTTTAGGATCGGCCGGGTGGAGTACTTTTCCACTCCACATAACATTGTCAGAAAGTAGTAATCCACCTTTTCTCATTTTGGGGAGTATTAATTCAAAATAATTTTCATAGTTTTCTTTGTCTGCATCAATAAAAACAAGATCAAAGGGTCCTTTTAGTTTAGGTATTAGTTCTAGCGCATAGCCGTGATGTCTTTTAACTTTTGAAGCATAGGGGCTTTGATTAAAATAGCGTTCTTGGATAGAAATGAGTTCTTCATTACAGTCTATGGTGTGAATGATCCCTTTTTCTGAAAGTCCTTCCGCCAAGCATAAAGTTGCATAGCCCGTATAGGTACCTAATTCCAAGATGCAATCAGGTTGCACCAGGTGCGATATAAAACTGAGTAAACGACCCTGAAGCCTACCGCTTATCATACGGGGGTGTAAAATCTTTTGATGGGTTTCTTTTTCTAATTTTAACAGCAGCTCAGGAATTGCTTCACTATGTGCAGTAGCATAATCGAACCAATCTTCATTAATACCTTCGGAAGTAAAGGGTGTATTATTTTTTTGGTCGGGCATAGGCGAAGCGTTCTAAAAGTGAAGGGAGGGCATAGCCGTCTAATCCGTTGATGCTTACAATTTCTCCTTTATCCAATTGCACCCAACCGTCCTCCTGCAGTAGTCCTTCTTTGATATAAAGCTGTTCTATACTTCCTATAATGAGCAGTGTGTCATTTTCGGCTATAGGATATTCATTGAGGTATTTGCAGCCCATTTGAATGGGAGCCCCCTTAACATAGGGCGCCTTCCAGTCTCTCTTTTTTTCTGGTTCCAAAAGGGTATAATCAAATTCAGAGACTCCTTCAGGATATTTCGCAGAAGTATGGTGGGCTTCTTCTATTTGGTCTTTCGAAATGGCATTTAGAGTAAAGACCCCTGTCGCCTTCATATTGGCGTGCGAATGTCGGGGAACAGTAGTAGGACGCAAAATAAATCCAATCAGCGCGGGATTGCTGCCTAAATGAACGACGGAGCTAAATACAGCTAAATTTTCATTTCCCATTTCTGAACAGGTACCCACCAGATGGGCAGATTTATAACCTGTAACACTATTAATTAAATTAAGACGGTAGATTTTGGCTAAATCTTCAATCTCTTTTCTGTCAAATTGATGCATCTGCACTTAAATTGGTTTTTGAAAAGGAAATCACTTAACCTTCCGATTTTTTATCGAATTGAAGGACGAAAAAAATAATGACTCCCACAGCAGCTACAAGAAGTCCAATATAACTGTAATGATCTAGAAGTTCTCCTGAAGAAAGAAAGCCTTTTATAATTTCACTATCAAGTAATGCGATAAATAAGCCTAAGGGGAGAAGCGCCAAAAGGAATTTAAATTTTTTCAATTTTTTATTTCTGCTATTCAATTTACGAAGATAGGGATAGATTCTTTAAATTTATAAAAACTAAAATTTACGCAAAATGACAGTCTTTTATACAATTTTCTTTTTTATTGCCACCCTGTTTTCACAAACCCCAGCCATAGAGGGAACCTGGATTACTCAAGACGATGAAACAGGAAAGAAAAAATCAGAAGTTTTGATTTATAAAGAAAAGGGGAAGCTTTATGGGAAAATCACCAAACTGCTCCTTGCAGAAGATCAAGGCAAAAAATGTGTAAAATGCAAAGGTGAAGAGAAAGATCAACCTATAGAAGGGTTAGTGATTATTAAGGCGCTTGAATTAGATGAAGATACTTGGGAGGATGGAACTATTTTAGATCCTAAGTCAGGGAAGATTTATGACTGTTCAATTGGTTTTGAAAATGAAAATACGCTTAAGGTTAGGGGGTATCTTGGTTTTTCCCTTTTGGGCAGAACCCAAATCTGGACCCGTAAATAAAAAAAACCGTCCAGTTGTAGAGACTGAACGGGAACTTAACTTAAACTAAAAACAAAATTGAATTAAATAAATTAAAAACGCCTAATCTTTAATTTTTTATCAAAGATATTTGATTAATGTTCATTCTATCATAATAAAATATTGAATTATAGCCTTTTTATTATAAATTCAATAATTAGATCTTAAAAATTAAGTCTTTCTAATTTTAATCTTGATATTTCTGCGATTTTACAAAATTTAAGCGTTTACTACTTTTCTAAGTAGTAGGGGATGAGGACCTTATTTATTTATTTTTCTGATGAATATAGTTTTTGACTATGCTTGTATTAGAAGATATTTTTAAACAATAGCGGAGTGTATTTATTATTTTATTTCCTTAGCTACAGATTCAATTCCTATGTGGGAATGAAGTAATGCTGTTGAAAATGAGAGAATGGATACTTCATTGCCGAATTCCCACTTTTTACCCTAAGAATTAACTCAATAGTACCCTAGTTTATTTACACACTTCTATTACTGAATTTTATCAGGTTTCATTAGATTATTGGGCTCTCGATATGGTAAATTTCTGTGAATAGCACTCAAATTATTGCCTTTTAGGTCATATATATCACCCGTCCAAGTATCGATAACAAATAATTCGTTTACAGGTGAAGGTTCGTATCTGTTTGATAATGCATAGATTAAAGCTGCGATTAGAATTGTACTAGCAAGTAGAACAGTAGAAGGAAAATGATTCATAGAACTATTTTTCTTTAAAATTAGGAAAAAAGAGAGCGTCCGATGATTAATAATTCTTTGAATAGGGAACTACGGTATTACTTAAAATATTTTCTAAAAACTTGCTTTACTATCTATTACGAAGTGTATCTTTGAATCTTACTTTAAAAGAAGAGCTTGTGATTTTTAACTTGTTTGGATTACTTTTTAATCCACAACTTTAGATCGAACCCAACAAGCTGCTTTATAGGTATCACGGGTGTTTAGCTCAGTTGGTTTAGAGCGCTACCTTGACAGGGTAGAGGTCACTGGTTCGAATCCAGTAACACCCACACTTTAGTTGCCTTAAAATAATTTTTTAACTTAGGGTAAATTAAATAATTTTTAACCATGAATCGATTCCTCATTATACTCCTTGTTGTTTTTAGTTCACTTCAGCTCTATGCGCAGCAGCAGATTACACTTACTTATCAGACAGAACTTCCTTTTCAAACTGCCTTTGATTCAGAATTTTATCATTTAGAGTCTTCTATGCTCCTTAGGGTCGTTACTCAGGAAATTACAACAGCTGCTGAGCAATATCAAAAACAGCCTAAAGACTTAGTATTTAATGTCAATTTTAAAAGTCTTACAGGGGCCAGCTTAAGGGTTGACTATGGCGTAAATGCTGAAGTTTTGGCTTTTTATTTCGATCCTGCTCGCTCTATTGAGGTTTTTAAAACACACACCTATAATTGGATGAACCGAGCTTTTCGATCCAATATTCCCTTCAAGGATTAATTTCCCAATTTTTCTCTGGCCTAATCTCCCTTTTATTTTTTAGCAAATCAAGAAGAACTTCTTTATCTTTTACTACTTAAATTTTTAGTGAAATGGCAACAAAAAACCAAAAAGCCTATTGGAAAATCAATTTAAAGTACCTCTTTATACTTTTAATGATCTGGTTTACAGTTTCTTTTCTCTTCGGGATTGTATTCGCCGATGCATTGAATGAATTTCAGTTAGGGGGCTTTCCTTTGGGATTTTGGTTTGCTCACCAAGGGGCAATTTACACTTTTGTGATTTTGATTTTCGTTTACGTTTATCTAATGAACCGCTTGGATAAAAAGTTTGATGTTGATGAGCTTTAAAAAACTATAATTATGACTTCACAAACTTGGACCTATCTTTTGGTAGGTGCTACTTTTCTGCTCTATATCATTATTGCGATAATTTCCAGGGCAGGATCTACTAAAGAATTTTATGTTGCTGGAGGGGGCGTAAGCCCAATAGCGAATGGAATGGCTACGGCGGCGGACTGGATGTCGGCAGCTTCCTTTTTGTCTATGACAGGATTGATTGCTTTTATGGGCTATTCGGGTGGACAATACTTAATGGGCTGGACAGGGGGCTATGTACTTCTCGCCCTCTTACTCGCCCCTTATTTAAGGAAATTTGGAAAATTTACAGTACCTGATTTTATAGGAGAGCGCTATTATTCAAAAAACGCACGACTGGTGGCCTTAATTTGTGCATTATTTGTTTCCTTTACCTATGTAGTAGGGCAAATGAAAGGGGTAGGGGTGGCTTTTGCTCGCTTTCTCAATGTCCCCTTTGATACCGGTGTCCTTATTGGAATTGGCATCGTTTTCTTTTATGCCGTACTCGGAGGCATGAAAGGAATTACCTATACCCAGGTGGCTCAATTTTGTGTGCTAATTTTTGCCTTTACTGTCCCAGCAATTTTTATCTCTTTACAAATGACGGGAAATCCGGTCCCCCAAATGGGTTTTGGTGCCAAGGGATCTGACGGTGTCTACCTCTTAGAGAAATTAAATCAACTTTCGGTAGATCTGGGTTTTGATGCCTATACCCATATTGATCAAAGTAATTTGGTCAATATGTTTTTTATTACCGCAGCACTCATGTTTGGAACGGCGGGTTTACCTCATGTGATTGTGCGGTTTTTTACCGTGCCTCGTGTTAAAGATGCACGTATCTCTGCAGGGTGGGCGCTATTATTTATTGCAATTCTCTATACTACAGCACCGGCGGTGGCCGTATTTGCTCGGACTAATTTATTAACCACAATTTCTCAAGTTTCTTATGAAAAAGTACCCCAATGGTTTACCAATTGGGAAAGCACAGGGCTTGTTACTTTTGACGACAAAAATGATGACGGAATTATTCAGTATGTCGCAGATCCAGCCGTAAATGAGCTTACAGTAGACCAAGATATTATCGTACTGGCAAATCCCGAGATTGCAGATCTACCTGCTTGGGTTATCGGTTTAGTGGTAGCAGGTGGTTTAGCAGCAGCGCTTTCTACAGCAGCTGGACTTTTGCTTGTAATTTCAACTTCTATTTCCCACGACTTATTAAAAAATTATTTAAAACCAGAAATCAGTGAAAAGGGAGAGCTTTATGCAGCGCGCATTGCAATTGCAGTAGCGGTAGTAGCTGCAGGCCTCGCTGGCTTAAACCCCCCAGGCTTTGTAGCTCAAGTAGTGGCCTTGGCTTTTGGTCTGGCAGCATCCTCTTTTTTTCCTGCCATAATTTTAGGTATATTCGATAAACGTATGAATAAGATGGGAGCGATGTGCGGGATGATTCTTGGCATTGTTTTTACCGCCTCATACATCATATATTTTAAACCCCAATTGGGCGGACCTGGACTACCTGAAGACTACTGGTGGGGAATATCACCAGAGGGTATAGGAACTTTGGGAATGCTTATTAATTTTAGTATGGCACTGATTGTATCAAGACTAACACCTGCACCTCCCCAAGAAGTAGTTGCACTTACTGAGCGAATTAGAACCCCGAGAGGTACTTCAAATACGGCAGCCGCAATGCATTAAACCAAATTTATAAAAACATGAGTCAAAAAATTCAATCGCTCTCTGGTTATTATCACGAATATCAAAAAAGTATCCACCAGCCTGAACAGTTTTGGAGTAGAATTGCTCAAGGATTTCACTGGAAAAAACCTTGGGACAATGTACTCTCCTGGAATTTTGAAGGACCTGAGATTAAGTGGTTTGAAAATGCCAAATTGAATATCACAGAAAATATTTTTGAGCGGCATCTCTTTACTCACGGAGACAAAACCGCCATTATTTGGGAACCCAATGAACCCAATGAGGCGGAACGAAGAATCAGCTATTCAGAGCTCTATGAGATGACATGCCAATTTTCCAATGCGCTAGAGTCACAAGGAATACAAAAAGGAGACCGCGTCATTATTTATATGCCTATGATTCCAGAAGCTGCGGTCGCCATGCTTGCTTGTGCTCGAGTTGGCGCAGTACACTCTGTTGTTTTTGCTGGTTTTTCGTCTACAGCCCTCGCAGACCGAATAAAAGATTGCGAAGCAAAAATGGTACTAACCGCCGATGGAAATTTTCGTGGAACAAAAAATATCCCTGTAAAAGCAGTAGTTGATGAGGCGTTGACACAAACTCAAACTGTAGAAAAAGTAATCGTCTACCAACGCACACAGACAGCAGTAGAGATGAAATCTGGAAGGGATTTATGGTGGCACGAAGTAATAGCAAATGAACCTAAAGCGCATACAGCTGCTACTTTAGACGCCGAAGATTTACTTTTTATTTTATATACCTCTGGCTCTACTGGAAAACCCAAAGGGGTTGTCCATACTACTGCAGGCTATATGGTTTATACTCATTATTCATTTACCAATGTGTTTCAGTATTCGCAGGGAGATGTATATTGGTGTACAGCGGATGTGGGCTGGATTACGGGGCATTCTTATATCGTTTATGGCCCCTTATTGGCAGGCGCTACTACTCTAATGTTTGAAGGGGTTCCTACTTATCCTGACCCTGGAAGATTTTGGGCGATTGTAGATAAGTACCAAGTCAACCAATTTTATACAGCACCAACAGCAATTAGAGCTCTTCAAGCGTATGGCTTAGAACCTTTAGTACCCTATTCGCTAGACTCTTTAAAAGTAATCGGTTCTGTAGGAGAACCTATTAATGAAGAGGCGTGGCATTGGTATCATGACCATATTGGAAAAGGAAAATGCCCCCTAGTAGATACTTGGTGGCAAACTGAGACAGGGGGAATTATGATTTCTCCTCTTGCAGGCATCACCCCTAATAAGCCAGCCCATGCTTCACTCCCACTACCTGGAATTCAACCGCTAATTGTGGATGCGGAGGGAAATGAACTCAAAGGGAATAATGTCGAAGGTAATCTTTGTATTAAATTTCCTTGGCCCTCAATGTTACGAACAACTTATGGCGACCACAAACGCTGCAAGGAAACTTATTTTTCTACTTATCCAGGGATGTATTTTACAGGAGATGGTGCAAAACGCGATCATGATGGCTATTTGCGAATACTGGGGAGAGTAGATGATGTCATAAATGTTTCGGGCCACCGTATGGGGACCGCTGAGGTTGAAAATGCCATTAATGAGCACCCTAAAGTGATTGAATCTGCTGTGGTAGGCTTTCCTCATGATATCAAAGGACAGGGAATCTATGCCTATGTCATCTGCGACCTGGAAGGGCGCACTGAGGAAGGACTGATTAAAGAAATAAAAGAAACCGTTCGCAAAATTATCGGTCCTATAGCAACACCCGATGAAGTGCAAATTGTTCCGGGCTTACCGAAAACACGCTCGGGTAAAATCATGAGGAGGATTTTAAGAAAAGTAGCCAGCAAAGAGCTTTCTAATATGGGAGATACTTCAACCTTATTGAATCCTGAAGTTGTAGATCAGATTATTAAGGGGGCGGGATTAGCACCCTAACCTTCTGCGCAATACTCATCACCTACTTCAAAGGCGTCATAAATTTCTTTTGAAACGGCCCCTTGGCGTACGCCATCATCTGGGATTCCAGGAAGATCTTGATCGGCGTAATAAGTATTATAATCATCTGTTTGAAGTACAAAAAGATAGGTAGAACCCTGCACAACTTTTTGTATAATTTGTCCACATTTTTCTGTATCGGTATTGCACTGACAGAAAAAGAAAAAAAGCAGCAATAGCGCAGGTTTTTTCATGAAGAGAAACAGGCTTTAAAATAAGGGATCAATTGCTCAAGTTCGAGCGCTCGTGAGCCCTTGAGTAAGACACGACTATATTCCCAGTCGGCCGGATTGAAAGCATTTTTAAAGGATTCCAGGTCTTTAAATTTTTCTATGCTGTTATGCTCAAAGGAGGTAGCGGAGAATAAGGGACCAATAAGCAGGACTTTTTCTATACCTAAGGTTGAAGTTAAGGCAGCAATTTGCTCGTGTGCTTCCACAGCATATGTACCGAGTTCCTTCATGTCTCCCAATATCACCGCTTTTTTAGAGTTCTTATTTGCAGCAAAGGCTTCTAGAGCGGCTTGCATGCTGCTAGGATTTGCATTATATGCATCTAATACAAAGGCCGTCTCTTTAATATGGATAATCTGAGAGCGATTATTTGTGGATTCATAATTCTTAAGGGCCTGTTGAGCCTCAGCTGGCGTTACATCAAATAAGGTTCCGAAAGCAAGTGCTATAGCTAAATTAGTACAGTTATAGCTGCCATACAGTTTGGAATGATACGAATGCCCCTCAAATACAATATCGATTTCCTCAGTATTTGATTTACTTGGATTCCATTGTAATTCTGGCTCTTTTGTTTGACCAAATGTGACCACATCACCCCCTAAGCTGTATTTAATTTGATTTGGGTCGTCAGCATTGATTAAGATTTTTTGTTGGAATTGAATAAGATAGCGGTATAATTCTGTTTTCCCCTGAATGACCCCTTCTTCACTACCAAAACCTTCGAGATGTGCTTTACCGAAATTGGTAATAACGCCCCAATTGGGCTGTGCAATAGCTGCCAAAGCGGCAATTTCACCCGGGGCATTGGCACCCATTTCAATAATGCCAATTTCATGTTCAGGTTTTAGTTTGAGTAGGGTTAGGGGCACGCCTATATGATTATTTAAATTGCCCGCTGTTGCAAGGAGCTTGAATTTTTGTTTTAAAACAGTAGCGATTAATTCTTTCGTCGTTGTTTTTCCATTACTCCCTGTAAGGGCGATTAGGGTGGTATTTAATTGTTGGCGGTGATAAGTTGCCAATTTCTGAAGCGCACTGAGTGTATTGTCAACATACCATATTTGTTGGGTATCTCGTTCAAGCTGCGCATCGTCTACCACTACAGCGAGCGCCCCTTTGTCAAGGGCTTTTTGGGCAAACTGGTTACCGTCAAAATGAGGGCCGCTTAAAGCAAAAAATAATGCCCCCTTTTCTAAAGTGCGGGTATCCGTACTGACCCCAGTGGATTTTAAAAAAAGGGAGTAGAGCGCAGCAGTATCCATGGCAAAAAAAAAGCATCTTAAATAAAGATGCCTTATTTATTTTTATCCGCGTCTTTTGTGACGTGGAGTCTTTTTAACTTGACTTTTTGATCCTACCCGAGACATGGCACATCGGAAGCCGATATAATCAGTAGCCATATATTGGGGCATATACCTCCGCTGGGCGGGGTCTAACCAATAGGCTCTGTCTTTCCATGAACCTCCTTTAAAAACTCTTACTTCATCAGTAATGAGTGTTGTTCTTTTAGTAGAAGCATCAATTTCTCTGCTAATTCCATCACCAAGGTCTGTCACTTTGGGTGCCCGTGGCGCATTATACATTAATGATGTTTCAGGATCGCTCTCACCCTCAGCGCCTTCTTTTTTCCCAGCAGCAAAACTTCTTGAAGATTCAACATCACCATCTCTAAAGTTACGGTTGTCACTTTCAGAAAAATTCTGTCGCAAGAAAGTTTCCTCTTCATCAATTGGAGTTTCTGCTAAATCTCCAGGTAATTTTTTCAAAAGTATACGCCCATTGGGTAGGGTGTCAAAAACCAGTTCGTCAGGCGCAATAGTTACCGCTTTACCGTCTTCACCCATCACATTTTTAAGGTATACATTCCCTCTGTAGTAATTAAAATCATTTGCTTGATCATCTACGATTGGGCGGTAAACATCAGAAACCCATTCCGCTACATTTCCGGCCATATCATATAGGCCAAAGTCATTAGGGGGATATTGTTTTACTTGGATAGTGATATCTGCACCATCATCAGACCATCCCGCTATTCCGCCATAATCACCCTTGCCTAATTTGAAATTAGCAAGCTGATCTCCTTCCGTTCTCCGATCACTAGAGCGTGTATATTCTCCCGACCAGGGGTACTTCTTTTTCCCTCTGTAGGTATTATATTCTCTCTCACCCACTAGTGCAAGGGCTGCGTATTCCCATTCTGCTTCAGTAGGAAGCCTGTAGGAGGGAAGTAAAATTCCTTTTTCAATTCCCGCATAGGCTTTTACTATAGAGTCTCCTTTTTTCACTTCAGCCGCTTTACCACTCAAACTGTCCATCTTTCCACCATATACAGTTTCTGGACGTTTTAGGTAAGAATTTGTATTGAAGGTGCTATTAGCAGCCACTTCCGTATAGCGAATGTCTTTTTGGATATAGGACTCACGCTCAAGTATGTATTCATTGACACGGTCAGTTCTCCACTCGGCGTATTGAACGGCTTGCAGCCAATTTACTCCCACTACCGGGTATTCAGCATAGGCTGGGTGTCTTAAGTAATTCGTGGTAAGCTCTTCCATATAGCCCAGTTGATCCCTCCAGACAAGGGTGTCTGGTAAGGCGCCCTCATATATTTGTCGGTATCGAGGCTCATTGGTGGGGAATACATATTCAAGCCAGTCTAAGTATTCTAGATACATTAAATTTGTGACTTCAGTTTCGTCAATATAGAAGGACATAATGTGTTGCTTATTGGGAGTATTGTTCCAATCATGCATTACATCATCTTGCACTTGCCCTTTTGTAAATGTTCCCCCTTCAACAAAGACAAGCCCTGGACCTGTCTCTTGGTCTTCAAATTCAACATTAAATTGGAAACCTCCTTTTTTTGAGTTGATGTCCCATCCTGTTGCTCTTGAAGCATTATTACCCCCGCAGGAAACTAAAAAAAACAGCCCCAAACAGGATAGTAAATAGTATTTGAATTGACTAAATTTCATATAGTTCGTTGTTATTTACAAAACATTATGCAATATACAAATTATCAATTTTATAGAAAGAATTGCAATTTTATAATTCTACAAGCTTGTTAACGTATATTTTTTTTGGGTATTGCCTTGGAAGCATATTTTTTCTGTAAATAAGATTTTTAACTTATTGACGTTATAGTATAGCAAGACACGCTATTATGTTAACATACAGTAAGACTTTACTGGTCTTCGGATTATTTATTGGGTGCACTTTAGGTTTTGGCCAAAACTCTAACCGGGTAATTACGACAGGAGTCCCATTTTTATTAATCACACCAGATGCACGCGCTGCAGGAATGGGGGAGCTAGGAGTAGCGACTTCTGCGGATGCCTACTCTCAGCAATGGAATCCCGCTAAATATGTATTTGCTACTGCTGAAAAAGGAATGGGTTTAAGTTATACCCCGTATTTGAGCAAATTAGTAGATGATATCTTTCTGGGTAATCTCACTTACTATAAACAAATTAGCGATCGGAGTTCCTGGTCGACGAGCCTAAAATATTTTAGTTTGGGGAATATCCAATTTAATGAATTTATTGGAGGGACTATTGTAGACCAGGGGCAAGAGCGGCCCTCAGAATTGACGCTCGACCTTTCCTACGCCCTCAAGCTAAGTGAGTATTTTTCTTTGGCTGTAGCGGGGCGATATATACGTTCAGACTTGAGAATTACAACGGATGCTGATAATTCTTCCGCCAATACATTGGGAATAGATATAGCAGGCTTTTATGAAAGTGCTCCTTTTCAAATGGGGGCAACCAATTCAATTTTTAGAGCCGGCTTTAATACTTCTAATATAGGCCCTCGCTTAAATTATGATATTGGAGGTCAAAAAAGTTTTATTCCCACAAATCTAAAATTGGGTTTTGGATTTGATTTTCTCTATGATGATGCAAACACCCTTGGGATTTATACTGAGTTTAATAAATTATTAGTTCCCACACCAGTAGCAGTATACGACGAAGCAGGTGTCTTTTTGGGCTACCGCCAACCAGATATTGATTTTCTAAGGGGGATATTCACCTCCTTTAATGACGCTCCCGGGGGTGGTGCCGAAGAACTCAGCGAAATCACGGCAGCAATCGGTTTTGAATATTCTTTTCAAAATGCGTTTTCCCTCAGAACGGGGTATTTTAATGAAAGTAAAGAAAAAGGATCGAGACGCTATTTAACTCTTGGTGCGGGTTTTGACCTCAATTTTATGACAATTGATATTTCCTATCTTTTTTCTACTTCAAATGTGCGCAATCCACTCGAAAATACGATCCGTTTTTCATTGGCTTTAGATTTGGAAAGCCCCGCCACTCCAATTCCTACAGAGTAAGAAATCAATTGGGCTTTTAGCCATTCGAATAAATTAGTCTGAATATTTCCCCTTAAAAATAGAAATCAGTAATTTTGCAATCACCAAATGGGATTATTTATTAGGATTTTATGAAGAAAATTACAAAACAAACCTACCTGGATTGGTATGAAAATATGCTGTTCTGGAGAAAGTTTGAAGATAAACTTGCAGCCGTATATATCCAGCAAAAAGTCAGGGGTTTTTTACATCTTTATAACGGACAGGAAGCCGTTTTGGCGGGCTCTTTACACGCCATGGAGTTGGGGAAAGATCGAATGATAACAGCCTATAGAAATCACGTACAACCCATTGGTATGGGAGTAGACCCCAAGCGGGTGATGGCAGAGCTCTATGGGAAAGCCACTGGTACTTCTCAAGGATTGGGAGGTTCGATGCATATTTTTTCAAAAGAACACAAATTTCATGGCGGTCACGGTATCGTTGGGGGACAAATTCCCCTAGGTGCAGGAATGGCTTTTGGAGATAAATATTTTGAACGTGACAATGTCACTCTGTGCTTTATGGGAGATGGGGCTGTTCGCCAGGGTTCCCTTCATGAAACACTGAATCTCGCTACTTTATGGGAATTACCCGTAGTATTTGTAGTAGAAAATAATGGGTATGCGATGGGTACTTCTGTTGCCCGTACTGCTTCTCATCAAGAAATTTGGAAATTGGGCCTAGGCTATGACATGCCTTGTGAGCCTTGTGACGGTATGGATCCTGTAGCGGTAGCCAAAACAATGGATAAAGCCATCCAGCGCGCCCGCTCCGCAGGAGGACCTTCTTTTATTGAGATGAAAACCTATCGCTATAGAGGACACTCTATGTCTGATGCGCAGCATTATCGTACCAAAGAAGAAGTAGAAGAATACCGAAAAATTGACCCCATTACACAGGTCAAAGAAGTCATATTGTCTAAAAAATACGCGACTCAGAAAGAGATAGATGCCATAGACCAGTCGGTTAAAGCACGCGTAAAAGAATGCGAAGAATTTGCTGAATCCTCACCTTACCCAGCGCTGAATGTGATGTATGATGCAGTATATGAAGAACAAGATTACCCTTTTATCAAACACAAATTATAGCAGATGGCGGAGATCATTAATATGCCCAGATTAAGTGATACCATGGAAGAAGGTACCGTGGCGAAATGGTTTAAAAAGGTAGGTGATACCGTAAATGAAGGAGATATACTCGCTGAAATTGAAACCGACAAAGCCACTATGGAATTTGAATCTTTTAATGAGGGAGAACTGCTTCATATTGGTATCCAAGAAGGGGGTACTGCTCCAGTAGATACGCTATTGGCCATTATTGGTAAAAAAGGGGAAGACATCTCTGCATTGCTATCAGGAGGAGACAACGGTGCTGCTCCAGCGGCAGCTGAAGCCGCCCCAACAGAAGCAGCCACTCAAGCTCAGCCCGAGCAAGCTGCTCCAGCAGCCCTTCCTGAGGGTATTGAAGTTATTATGATGCCCAGGCTCAGTGACACCATGGAAGAAGGAACAGTAGCGAAATGGAATATTAAAGTAGGCGATACAGTTAATGAAGGTGACATCCTTGCCGAAATCGAGACTGACAAAGCGACGATGGAGTTTGAGTCTTTCCATCAAGGTACTTTACTTCATATAGGACTCAATGAAGGCGAATCAGCACCTGTAGACAGTGTATTGGCCATTATTGGTAAAAAGGGAACAGACATCAGCGGGATATTAGCCGCACAAAATGAGCCAGCTGCAGCTCCTGTAAAGGCAGTGACTTCTGAACCAGCAGCAGCAGCAAAGCCTGAACCTGTAGCAGCTATAGCAGAAGTAAAGCCAGCGCCACAACCGGTTGCTCAGCCTATACAAACACAGTCTTCTAATGGAAGAGTAATCGCTTCTCCCTTAGCTAAAAAATTAGCCCATGAAAAGGGGATTGACCTAGCACGAGTCCAAGGTTCTGGTGACCACGGACGAATTGTAAAAAGAGATATAGACAATTATCAACCCCAAACGGGAGGAGGTATTCAGTCATTTACGCCGAGAGGTACTGAGTCTGTCACTGAATTGACTAATTCCCAAATGCGAAAGACCATTGCCAAAAGACTCTCAGCCTCAAAATTTTCTGCACCTCATTACTATCTGGGGGTAGAGTTTGATATGGACCACGCTATTGCCTTCCGTACACAATACAATACCCTTCCTGATACCAAAATTTCATTTAATGACATCGTAGTTAAGGCTACTGCTTTAGCGCTAAAACAACATCCACAAGTCAATGCCAAATGGGAAGACCATCAGATTACACAGCACCACCATGTTCATATCGGGGTCGCTGTGGCTGTAGAAGACGGTTTAGTAGTTCCGGTTGTTAAGTTTGCTGATGAGCAAAGCTTACCCCAGCTCGGAGCCGCTGTAAAAGACTATGCAGTAAGGGCACGTGATAAGAAACTTAAGCCTGAAGAAATGGACGGAAGTACCTTTACAATTTCTAATTTAGGAATGTTTGGTATTCAGGAATTTACTTCTATCATCAACCAACCCAATGGAGCGATTTTATCGGTAGGGGGTATAGTTCAAAAACCTGTTGTCAAAGAAGGGCAAATTGTGGTGGGTAATACGATGAAACTCACTTTGGCTTGTGATCACCGCGTTATTGACGGTGCTACTGGAGCTCAATTTTTACAGACCTTGCAAGGCTATATAGAGAATCCGCTGACCATGGTGGTTTAACGCCGCCATTATTCAAGTTTTACCGTTGCTTAAAGGTCTCGAATATTGTATAGAGTAGGATATCCATTATTTCCCTACCTTTAGAACATGTCTAAAACCATCGTCATCACAGGGGCAAGCCGAGGGATAGGCTTTGCCTTAACACAACTTGCTCTTCAGCAAGGACACCGTATTTACGCACTTTCGAGGAATATCCAACCGCTTAAAAAAAGCGAACGGTTATATCCGTATCGCATTGATTTATCAGAGGAGCAATCACTCCCTATTTTCGCTGAACAGCTCCAAAAAGAAGGAATTAAAATCGATGCCTTAATTCACAATGCAGGCATGCTGCTCAATAAGCCATTTAGCGAAACGACTACTGCGGATTTTGAATCTATTTATCGAGTTAATGTTTTTGGTTTAGCAGCGCTAACCCGGCTGCTATTACCCTCAATAGAACCAAAGGGACATATAGTTTCAATCAGCAGCATGGGAGGACTCACATCCAGTGCTAAATTTCCGGGATTGGCCGCTTACAGCAGCAGTAAAGGGGCCGTCTCTATACTCACCGAATTACTGGCAGAAGAATATAAAGAAACGGGTCCTGCATTTAATGCCCTCGCCTTAGGAGCGGTACAAACTGAAATGCTTGCCCAAGCCTTTCCTGGTTTTCAAGCTCCTGTTACAGCGGAAGAAATGGCGGCTTATATCTTAAAATTTGCTTTAGAAGGGCAGCAGTTTTTTAATGGTAAAGTGCTTCCTGTTTCCGCTACAACACCCTAATCTGTCATGGAAGAGGTCTTATCTTATATTCCCCAAGCCGCAAGAACAGGGATTCAACAATTGTTACAGTCCCAGGATGTGGAAATTAAAATCACCAAAAAAAGAGTAACTAAGCACGGTGATTTTAGATTAAACCCCAGAGGTACCGCATTAATTACCCTCAATAAAACCTCAAATCCTTACCGATTCTTAATTACATTACTACACGAGTTGGCCCATTATCAAGTATCTCAAACTGCTTATTCTCGATTAAAACCACACGGTGCGGAATGGAAAAAAACATACCGAATACTGTTTCTTCCCTTTTTGCATACCGCTATTTTTCCTGAACCCCTATGTGCCTTATTGGCTGGGCACCTCCGCAATCCCAAAGCGAGCACAGATCGTGATTTTGCCTTGGTTATGGCGCTAAAAAAATTTGATCCACCCTCTCTTACCACCCCCCTCTTTGAACTGGCAGATGGGCAACAGTTTGAATTAGAAAATGGGAGGGCTTTTATAAAAATCAAAAAACGCAGAACGCGTTTTGAATGTAAAGAACTTCATACAGGTAAAGGGTATCTTTTTAGTCCTCATGCAGAGGTACTGCCCGTGTCTTAAGGTTAGTGATCGTCTTTATGATACACTTCACGCACTTTCTTGAACAGGTCCGAGGAGTAAACAAAGTTGGTAAGGGCTTCATTGTCCGTATTAAAGATGGCTTCCTTACTGCCTTCCCAGGCTTTGTGACCGTTTTGTAAAAAAACAATTTTTTCCCCTATTTCCATTACCGAGTTCATATCATGGGTATTGATAACCGTTGTTATATTGTATTCTTCCGTAATCTCTTGGATAAGTTTGTCTATAAGAATCGCCGTTTTGGGATCCAATCCCGAATTGGGTTCATCACAAAACAGGTACTTGGGGTTCATTATAATCGCCCGCGCAATGGCGACCCTTTTTTTCATTCCCCCAGAAATCTCGTCTGGGTATTTATCATTGGCATTAATAAGATTTACCCGTTTGATTACAATATTTGCTCTTTCACGGATTTCTTCATCGGTTTTTTGGGTAAACATCTGCATGGGGAACATAATATTTTCTTCAACAGTCATTGAATCAAAAAGGGCACTGCCCTGAAAGACCATTCCCATTTCCTGACGTAAAACAGAACGTTCTGAAACCGACATTTTTTTTAGCCTTTTGCCTTCAAAGAGAATTTTACCCTCATCGGCTTCAAATAAACCGAGTAGACACTTTAAAAATACAGTCTTCCCCGAACCACTCTGTCCAATTATTAAATTGGTTTTACCTTTTTCAAAAACAGCAGAGATGCCCTTAAGGACCTCCGCCCCTTCAAAAGATTTTTTTAAATTTTGAACTTCGATCATTTAGGTAAGTAGCATTTGGGTGATAAGATAATTGACCAAGATAATAACCACACTGGTCCAGACAAAAGAAACAGTACTTGCCTTTCCTACCTCTAGTGCTCCACCTGTCATATAATAACCGTGATAAGAGGGAATAGTAGCCAGAATAAAAGAGAAAAAAGCCGTTTTAATAAAGGCATAAGTGATGTGAAAGGGTATAAAATCTAACTGAATGCCTTGAATGAATTCAGCACTTGAAGAAAACCCCCCATAAACGCAGGCAATATAGCCTCCAAAAACACCTAAAAACATAGAAATACAAATCACGAGTGGGTATAGCAGTAATGCGATAATTTTGGGGAAAATAAGATAGTTATAGGTGTTTATTCCCATTACTTCTAAGGCATCTATTTGTTCAGTCACCCTCATAGTTCCAATACTTGAGGTGATATATGAGCCTACTTTACCCGCCATAATTATAGAGATAAATGTGGGAGCAAATTCAAGAATAACAGACTGACGTGTGGCGAAACCAATTAAATCCTTAGGTAAGAGGGGATTTTCAAGATTCAGTGCAGTTTGTATTGCCACTACGCCACCCACAAAAAAGGAGATAAAAGCAACAATACCTAAAGACCCGATAATAAGGGTGTCGATGTCTTTTAATATCAACTGTTTAAGGATTTTCCATTTGGTAAATTTCCCAAAAACACTTTTTAGCATCAGGAAATATTGACCAATTTTAGAGAGGACTTTCATACCCTTCCAAAGGTAGCAATTTTCACTAAAAAAACTTGGGAGTAGTACTTTTTATACTACATTCTGTAAGTGATGGCGTTGATATTCATACCCGCACCCACAGAGGCAAAAATGATCAAGTCACCCGCCTGCAAGCTATGGCCGCCGTAGTTTTTCTTACGGATCAAGTCAAAAAGGGTGGGCACAGTGGCTACAGAACTATTACCGAATTCTTGGATGTTCATTGGAAGTACACCCTCAGGCATCGGTTTTTTATAAAGTCGGTATAAGCGCTTGATTATGGCATCGTCCATTTTAAGGTTGGCCTGATGGATAAAGATCTTCTTTACTTCATCTATGGATTCACCTGAAGCATCCAGACACGCTTTAATTGCTTGGGGTACATGGCTGAGTGCAAATTCATATACTTTTCGGCCAAACATTTTAATATATTTTGTTCCCTCGCCTGAAGCATTTGAGGGGCCATAAAAAATAAAATCTGCCTCACCATTAGCGGTATAGGTTACCGTTTTATGTGCCAATAGCCCGGCTTCACCTGTTGTTTTTTCTACTACTACGGCCCCCGCACCATCGGCGTAAATCATCGAATCCCGATCGCTTTGATCCAATACGCGGGAAAGCGTGTCGGCGCCAATTACCAGACATTTTGTAGCCATTTCCGCTTTGATAAAGGCTTGGGCTTGAATAACACCTTCTACCCATCCTGGACACCCAAAAAGGATATCATAGGCAACACAATTTGGGTTTTGAATACCCAGACCTGCTTTAACTTTTGAAGCCAAACTGGGCAGGGTATTAACTTGGTTTGAATGCACGCTTATATCCCCCACATTATGTGCTAAAATGATATAGTCCAGGGTTTCGGCATCTAGTTGTGCCTCTTGAATCGCTTTTTGAGCTGCCTCTACAGCAATCTCTGCTACGGTTTGGTCGTCTCTAATATACCGGCGCTGCTCAATCCCTGTAATGGCTTTAAATTTTTCAATAATCTCTTCATTGGGATTTGCAATGCGCTGCCCCTCTGTATCGTAAAACGTATTATTAGAAAAACTCGCGTTAGGCTGAATATGATCTGGAATACTACTTCCGCTGCCTGTAATTTTGATATTCGTCATCCTGAGATCAAAAATACGCGATTCATCAGCACCTTCAATAAAAAGCAAAAAAAGGCTACGAAGCCTAAAGTAAAAATTACGCAAGTATTCACTCGCTTATAAATTTTTAACTAATAGAAAATCAGCTATTTACATAGGATTCTATGGGAGCACAACTACAGACTAAATTACGGTCTCCATAGGCTTCATCTACACGACGAACAGTGGGCCAAAATTTATTTTCGTGGACAAACTCTAAGGGGTAAGCTGCCTTCTGACGCGAGTACGGAAAATCCCATTGATCTGAAGTGACCATTGCTAAAGTATGGGGTGCATTTTTGAGTAATGCGTGATCTGCTGAATTTTCAGAGGCAATTTCCATACGGATAGAAATCATGGCCTCACAAAAACGATCCAATTCTGCAAGGTTTTCACTTTCTGTAGGTTCAATCATCATAGTGCCCGCTACTGGAAAAGAAACAGTGGGCGCATGGAAGCCATAATCCATTAGCCTTTTTGCAATATCGGTGACTTCTATTCCAAATTCTTTAAAGGGACGGCAATCGATAATAAGTTCATGAGCAGCCCTTCCTTGCGCACCGGTATAAAGAATCTCATAAGCACCCTTCAATCTTTTTTGGATATAGTTGGCATTGAGTATCGCAATTTCGGTCGCCTTTTGAAGTCCAGAGCCTCCTAGCATTTTGATATACCCATAAGAGATCAGGCAGGCGAGCGCTGAGCCATAAGGTGCAGCAGAAATAGCAGTAATCGCCTTTTTCCCTCCTGTTTTAACAAGCGGATTGCCAGGAAGGAAAGGCGCTAGGTGCGCTGCCACACAAATAGGGCCTACGCCAGGACCACCCCCTCCATGAGGAATGGCAAAGGTTTTGTGGAGATTCAGGTGGCATACATCAGCACCAATGGCCGCAGGACTGGTAAGACCCACCTGCGCATTCATATTGGCGCCATCCATATAAACCTGACCTCCATATTGATGGATCAGGGCAGTAATGTCTTTGATTTTAGCCTCAAAAACACCGTGTGTACTCGGATAAGTGATCATCAAACCGGCAAGTCGATCTTGGTGCAACGCGGCTTTTTCACTCAGGTCATCCCAATCAATATTTCCTTTCTCATCCGTCCCTGTTACCACTACCTCCATACCCGCCATCACTGCAGAAGCAGGGTTGGTTCCATGTGCGGAGGCAGGAATCAAGCAGATATTCCGATGACTTTCCCCACGAGATTCGTGATAGGCACGAATGACCATAAGGCCTGAATATTCTCCTTGGGCACCAGAATTGGGTTGAAGAGAAGTGGCAGCAAAACCTGTAATTTCATTGAGCTGTGTAGTAAGCTGGTTTAACATTTCATGATACCCCAAAGCATGCGCTTCAGGTACAAAAGGGTGAATCCCCCCCCAGTTGGGATCGCTTAGAGGAAGCATCTCAGCAGCGGCATTGAGCTTCATCGTGCAGGAGCCCAAAGAAATCATTGAATGGTTGAGGGCGAGGTCTTTCTTTTCTAGCTTCTTGATATAACGCATCAAAGCGGTTTCAGAATGATAAGAATTGAAAATAGCATGTGTTAAAAATGCAGAAGCCCGTTCTTGCTCTTTGGGTAAATGAGCCCCCAAACGAGGCTGTTCAGCGGGAGGGTTTTGATTTTGTGCCGCTGCAAAAACAGAAACAATGTCATTGAGTTCCTCATCCGTAGTGGTTTCATTGATAGAAATACAGATGGTCTGCGCATCGGGGTAATAAAAATTCATCTGTGCCGCTTCAGCACGTTTTTTAATCTCCTGAGCATCACCTTGTAGTTGGAGTGTGTCAAAAAAGAACTCATTTTTTTGGGATACGCCCAGCTGACTTAATCGTGCATTGAGCTGCTTCGCTTTATTGTGAATACCTTGAGCGATGTGTTTTAATCCCTTGGGGCCGTGATAAACGGCATACATACCTGCCATAACTGCCAGTAGTACTTGCGCAGTACAAATATTAGAAGTGGCCCGGTCACGTTTGATGTGTTGCTCGCGTGTTTGAAGAGCCATGCGTAAGGCAGGGTTTTCATCGAGGTCTTTCGTCTGGCCGATAATTCGTCCAGGAATATTGCGTTTATAGCTGCTTTTTGTAGCAAAAAAGGCAGCATGAGGACCACCATAACCTAGGGGAATGCCAAAGCGTTGGGTAGTACCCACCACTACATCGACACCGTATGTTCCGGGACTTTCGAGCAATACTAAACTCATTAAATCTGCAGCTACTACAGTAGCAAGCTCAAAAGCTTGGGCTTTTGCGATCCATTTTTTAAGATCAGGAATAGCACCGTTTTTTCCAGGATATTGGAAGATGGCACCAAAATAGGCAGGAGAAAATTCATGGCTTTCTGCATTACCCACTACAAGTTCTATTCCCAACGGCTTCGACCTTGTTTCGAGTAAGGAATGTGTTTGTGGCAATAAGGCTTCATCTACAAAAAACTGCAAAGCCTTATTTTGTTTTTGGGTGCGCGAACGCGTACCAAAGAGCATCGTCATGGCCTCTGCCGCTGCCGTACTCTCATCTAGTAGAGAAGCATTGGCAAGTTCCATACCGCTAAGATCACAGACTACCGTTTGGAAGTTAAAAAGCGCTTCAAGGCGACCCTGGGCAATTTCTGCTTGATAAGGTGTATAGGCCGTATACCAGCCTGGATTTTCTAAAATATTTCTTTGGATCACTGCAGGGGTAATGGCAGGATGGTAACCCAAGCCGATAAAATTAGAAAAGGATTTGTTTTTTTTACCTAGGGCTTGTATGTGTTTCGAAAATGCGTATTCACTAATCCCCTCTGCTAAATTTAGGGGTTGTTTGAGACGAATCGCCTCAGGAAGGGTTTGGGCTAATAATTCCTCTATGGTTTGGGCTTCAATATGACCCAACATTTTTTCGATTTCCGCTTCATTAGGTCCGATATGTCTTTCAACAAATTTTTCCGTTCTCATAAACACATTATAAACCTCAAAAATAGCAGTTCTCCCTCAATTTTTAAAAGCTCTTTTTTTCTTTCAAATAAAACTTTTTAAAAAAAGACACCCAACTCCCTTAAAGTTTCGATATTTACGTGTGCGAAATACCCTTAAAAAACTTTTTAATTTTTATATTAAATCCAGTATTCATGTGGCTTTAGCAGTAGTGGCTTTAGCAAAAATCACTCTAGTGAGGGCCGAGTTAGAGGGTGGAGAACTGTTGTTAATATTTATTTTTTTTGCGGCCCTTTCGGCCTATAATTTTATTAAGTTTTTCTCTGATTTTAGGCCTCAAAATTTCACTTGGAAAATAACTCCCATTAGGCTGCTTACGGCCAGCAGTTTTTTAGTTAGTCTTTCACTACTCTTTAGCCTGCCTATTGAAGTTTTACTGATTAGTATCCTAGGTAGTTTTTTAGTAGTGGCCTATACAGTGCCCTTCCACTCAAAACTTTCTAATTGGCGCAGTAGAAAAGGTTGGAAACAACATTTAGTTGTGCTTAGCTGGCTGTGTCTTACTGTAGGAATGCCGCTGGCACTGGCCCCTCAATTTGACTTCTTTCTCTTTTTGTACTTGTGTGGCATTCAGGGCACATATATTTTTGTGGCTTTACTCCCCTTTGAGATCGGGGATCTTTCTACCGATGCCCCCAATTTGCAAACCTTACCCCAACGTTTCGGCGTGTTAAAAACCAAAATCCTAGGGCTGATTTTATTAGTTATAGCCGCCCTTTTCTCTTGCTTTACAGGGGGAGTAATGACCCCTTTTGGAGGAAGTACTCTACTGATATTTTTCATTTTAGGGGTCTTGCTGTTTAAAAGCCATCCGAAGCAGTCTTTTTACTACAGTCGTTTTTGGGTAGAAAGCCTTCCCCTATTTTGGTGGGGAAGTATTACTTTAATTCTCTTTTTCTGAATATTTTCAATTTAATTTGTGTAATGAAACAAGGACATATTTAGTGTTATTATTAGATTTTAATAACCCTACATATCGATGCCAATTCCTAGTTTTCCTATATTTAAAAATCAAAGAAAAATTTTATGCAAACCTTTATTAAAATAAGCCTCAGCCTTTTCTTTTTGGTTTCTTGTGCCCAAAGTCCTACACCCGTTATAGAAACTGTAAATCAAGCTACTTTTAAACAACTTTTATTACAAGATCTCCCATTGCTCGATGTACGTACCCCTAGGGAGTATGCCTCGGGTCATATCGCTAAGGCAGTGAATATAGACTATATTGCCCCAGATTTTGAAGCGCAGATAAATGCTTTAGACCGCAATCAGCCTTTCTTAATTTATTGTGCTGTAGGGGGGCGAAGCGCCAAAGCCGCCGCCCGTATGCAAGCCCTAGGTTTTAAAAAAGTATACGAGCTACAAGGCGGATATAATAATTGGGCCGATTAATTTCTTTGGAGTTTTTTTAAAAATCAATACATAAAATTTTTACGCCAAATCAAATAAGTCCAGCCCTTCTTAATAGGGCAGCGGGATCGGGCGCTTTTCCTCGAAATCTTTTATAGAGTATCATGGGGTGTTCTGTTCCCCCTTTAGAGAGTATATTTTCTAAAAAAGAAGTTGCTGTTTGGGAATCAAAAAGTCCTTTTTCTAAAAATAATTCAAAGGCATCGGCATCTAAAACTTCGGCCCATTTATAGCTGTAATACCCCGCCGCGTAGCCCCCTTGAAAAATATGGGAAAAGGCCGTACTCATACAATTTTCTTTTGCTTCTTCCGTAAATTGGAGTTCTGAAATTTGTTCCCTTTCATGCGCTTTGACTGCTTGAATTTGATCTGCTTTTTCAGTGTGATAAGACAAATCTAAATAACCAAAACTGAGCTGCCTAAGGGTTTGCATTCCTTGTTGGAAGTAGGCTGATTTTTTTATTTTTTCTATCATCTCAGGGGGCAGAGCTGCTCCTGTTTTGTAATGTTTAGCAAATAGGGATAAAGCGTCTGGCTGATAACACCAGTTTTCCATAATTTGAGAGGGGAGTTCTACAAAATCCCAGTAAACACTTGTTCCGCTGAGCGAACTATAGGTAGTATTGGCCAATATGCCATGAAGGGCATGCCCAAATTCATGGAAAAGAGTAGTAACTTCTTGAAAAGTTAAAAGGGCGGGTTGTGAAGCTGTCGGTCGAGAAAAATTACATACAATAGAAATATGGGGACGCGCTGTCTTGGATTGCGACTTATAACTTGTCATCCATGCCCCACTTCTTTTGCCGGCACGTGGGAAAAAATCAGTATAAAGCAGGGCGTAAAAAGCCTCGTCTTTATAGACTTCAAAAACAGTAACTTCTGGATTATAAGGATCCACTTCATCTGTTTTACGAAAATGTAACCCATAGAGTTTACCCACAATAGTAAAAAGCCCTTGAAGTACATAATCTAGCGGGAAGTAGGGCTTGAGCTCCTGCTCGTCTAGATCTAAAATATGCTGTTTCAGTTTTTCAGAAGCATAAGCAGTATCCCATTTCTCTAATTTCTCAAGACCTAAATTATGGCGAGCAAAGTCTTGAAGAGTATCCCATTCTTTTTTTGCTGCTGGTTTAGCTTTTGCTGCTAGGTCATTCAAAAAAGCAGCTACTTGGTCTTCAGTTTGCGCCATGCGTTCCTCCAAAACAAAAGCGGCATGAGAAGCGTATCCCAAAAGTTCAGCCCTTGCTTTGCGAAGTTTTACAATAGATAAAATAATGGCACTATTATTTTGAGCATTGTCCTGAAAGCCTCTTTGTCCAAAAGCAAGACTCATTTTTTTTCTCAAATCTCTATTTTCAGCATAGGTCATAAAGGGTACATAGCTGGGATAATCAAGGGTAAAAACCCACCCTTTAAGCTTTCTTGATTTGGCTTCTTGGGCTGCAGCTTCTATCAGCGTTGGAGGTAATCCTTTCAAATCAGCTTTATTGTCTAGATGCAGTTGAAACGCTTGGGTATCCGCCAATACATGTTCGCCGAAACGTAAGCTAAGTTGGGCAAGCTCTGTATCAATGGCCCTTAATTTCTCTTTGGAAGAGGCAGGGAGTTTTGCACCATTGCGAACAAAGCTTTTATACTCTTTTTCAAGTAGTGTAATTTGTTCTGCCGTCAGTTTACTGCGGTCTTCATTTTGATAGACTGCTTCTATACGCTCAAATAGACGTGTATTGAGGCGGATATCATTTTGAAATTGGGTCAATAAGGGCGCTGCTTGTTGGGTGATCTGTTGGAGAGATTTACTGGTCTCAGCACTGTTTAAATTAAAAAGTAAGGAGGAGGTTCGTCCAATCTGCTTTCCACAGTCTTCTAATTTTTCGAGTGTATTGGCAAAAGTGGGGGCCTCTTTTTGGGAAAGGAGGGCCTCTATTTCTTGTAAAGCAGATTTTATGCCCTGCTCAATAGCTGGAATATAATGTTCGGTTTTAATTGCTTTAAATGGAGCAGACTGGTGTGGGGTCTTAAATTCAGCTAAAAGGGGGTTTTTCACAAGCCTATTTATTTAGGTTTTTACTACTATCTATCACTTTTTGTTTTAAGTCCTCTTTATAGTTTTTTATTTTATTAAGGATCTCCGGGTCTGAACTCCCGATGATTTGCGCAGCTAAAATCCCTGCATTTTTAGCTCCATTTAGGGCTACTGTTGCGACAGGTACTCCACCGGGCATCTGCAGTATAGAAAGTACTGAGTCCCAACCATCAATAGAATTACTCGATTTTATGGGAACACCAATTACAGGAAGAGGACTTAGTGAAGCAATCATCCCAGGCAGATGGGCAGCACCTCCTGCTCCTGCAATAATTACTTTTATCCCCCTCTGATGGGCGGTACTTCCATAGTCAGTCATTTTATCAGGGGTTCTATGTGCCGAAACGATATCCACTTCAGTATCAATTCCGAATTCATTGAGTATTGCTACCGCTTCTTCCATCACGGGGAAGTCTGATTGGCTTCCCATAATTATTCCTACTTGTGCCATATTATTCTGAGATTACTTTTATAGTTTCTTTTACTTGAGCCGCAATTTGACGCGCAGTTTCTAAATTTTTATTGACAATAGTGATGTGTCCCATTTTCCGAAAAGGACGGGTTTCTTTTTTCCCATATATATGAGGACAAACGCCTTCGATTGCCAAAATATGCTCCATATTCTTATAATAGACGGGTCCCTGATGTCCTTCAGCTCCTACTAAATTTACCATGACTCCTGCAACTTTATTTTCTGGATTCCCCAAAGGGAGATCGAGTAAGGCTCTTATGTGCTGTTCAAACTGGGAAGTATAAGAAGCTTCTATACTGTAGTGCCCACTATTGTGGGGTCGTGGGGCCACTTCATTAACCCAAATCTCTCCTTCTTTAGTTAAAAATAATTCTACAGCCAAAAGCCCTACATGTTGGTATGCTTTGGATACTTCAAGGGCCACTTCTCGAGCTTTTTCTTCTATTTTTTTACTGATGCGCGCAGGGCTTAAAACAAATTCTACTTGGTTAGCACTGGGATGAAATTCCATCTCCACACATGGGTAGCTAACGGTTTCGCCACTTACACTGCGACAGACAATCACGCCGATTTCTTTTTCTATAGCCACCAAGTCCTCTGCCATACACCCACCTTCACTGACCGTTTCTAGATCTTGATTAGAACGTATAATTTGTACACCAAAACCATCATAGCCCATAGCAGCTGATTTCCATACAAAAGGAAAAGAAACACGCCCTCTAACTACCGCATCTTTTAGCGCCTCTTTAGAGTTAAAGACTTGGAAGGGGGCGGTAGGAATCCCTTTTTTTTGGTAAAATTCTTTTTGTTTGCATTTATTCTGGATAAGCTCTAAAACGGCAGCCTGAGGATAGACTTTAACGCCTTGTTTTTCGAGCTCAGCGAGGGCTTTGGTATTTATATTTTCAATTTCAATAGTCAACAAGTCTACTTTTTTGCCAAAGTCCAATACATCCTGATATTCCATCAAATCTCCTTGGGTAAAGTGATTGCAACCTATCCGCGCGGGTGCCTCAGGGCTGGGATCCATTACGTGTGTGGTGAGATCCCACTGTCGGGTTGTAGTAAGAAGCATTTTGCCTAACTGTCCCCCTCCTAAAATCCCAATAGTTTTTGTACTTGAGAAAAATCCCATCTTTCGCTTTTTGCAAAAATACGCATAAGTTTTTTGGAATAGAAAAAACCCGTATAAAATGGGTATCTTTGGCGCAAATCTCAATTTATGATAAATCTTGTTTTATTCGGAAAACCTGGAGCAGGTAAGGGAACCCAAGCCTCCTTTTTAAAAGAACAATTCAATTTGGTTCATATTTCTACAGGAGACCTTTTTCGATCCAATATTAAAAACGAAACCCCCCTTGGTCTTTTGGCAAAATCATATATGGATCAGGGCGATTTAGTTCCAGATCAAGTTACGATAGATCTGTTGGAAGCCGAGGTGGATCAAAATCCGCAAGCCCAAGGATTTATTTTTGATGGATTTCCCAGAACAAAGGCACAAGCGGAAGCCTTAGATACCTTCCTAAAAGAAAAAAATATGTCGATTTCTGCCACCATCGCTCTGGAGGCGGCTGATGATGTCCTCGTAGAGCGACTTTTAGAGCGCGGCAAAAGTAGCGGCCGTACCGATGACCAAGATGAAGCCAAAATCCGAAACCGTTTTGAAGAATACAACCTCAAAACTGCTCCTTTAAGAGATTATTATACAAAACAAGGTAAATTTCAGAGAGTCAGTGGCATTGGTACCATAGAAGCCATTACGGAGCGACTAACTGAACTGATCAATAGCCTTTCTTAGTTTATGACAGAGGGGAACTTTGTCGATTATGTTAAACTCCAAGTTGCTTCTGGTAAAGGAGGCAAAGGTTCTGTACACTTACACCGCGAAAAATTTATTACTAAAGGTGGTCCTGATGGGGGTGATGGTGGCCGCGGAGGACACGTGATCATTAAAGGAAATCCGCAACTTTGGACACTCTATAATTTTAAATTTAAAAGGCATTTTGCTGCAGGTCATGGAGAGGATGGCAGTAAAAATAGAAGTAGTGGCGCCCAAGGAGAAGACCTTTATATAGAAGTACCTGTAGGGACTGTTGTGCGCAATACATCAACAGATGAAATTTTATTTGAAATTACAGAAGCAGGACAAGAAAAACTACTTCTGGAAGGAGGCCTAGGAGGGAGAGGAAACTGGCACTTTAAATCGTCTACCCGCCAAACCCCCCGCTATGCCCAACCCGGATTAGCCGGTAAAGAACTGGCAGTAACTTTAGAACTTAAAGTACTTGCAGACGTAGGCTTGGTTGGGTTTCCCAATGCAGGAAAATCTACATTACTCGCAGCATTAACGGCAGCAAAACCCAAAATTGCCGATTATGAATTTACCACTTTAAAACCCAATTTAGGTATTGTTCAGTACCGAGATTATCAATCTTTTGTCATGGCAGATATACCCGGAATTATAGAGGGAGCTGCTGAGGGAAAAGGGTTAGGACATTATTTTTTAAGGCATATAGAGCGCAATTCTATCTTGCTTTATTTGCTGCCAGCAGATACTCCAGATCTTCAAAAAGCATTTGAAATTTTACTAAATGAATTAATTAAGTACAATCCTGAATTAATTGATAAAAAATATATTGTAGTACTTTCTAAAGCGGATTTACTTGATGAAGAACTTATAGAGGAATACAAACAAGAGATGAAAAATATCTTTCAATCAACGCCACATTTACTAATCTCAAGTGCAACCCAATATCAATTGACCGCCCTTAAAGACCTGCTGTGGAAAGAATTAACTACATCAATTAGCTAATGCGCATTCATTTTATAGCCATAGGGGGAAGTGCGATGCACAGTTTGGCCTTGGAAATGCAAGCCTTGGGGCATGAAGTTTCGGGTAGTGATGACACTCTGTTTGAGCCCTCTAAATCAAAATTAGAAGCAGCAGGACTTTTGCCTGATGCTTTGGGATGGTTTCCTGAAAAAATAACCTCACAACTTGAGGTCATTGTATTGGGGATGCATGCCAAAAAAGAAAATCCAGAGTTGAAGCGCGCCCTAGAGTTGAATTTAACTATCCAGTCTTACCCTGAGTTTATAGCAGCACAAACTCAAAATAAAACTAGAGTTGTAATTGCAGGCAGTCACGGTAAGACCACTATTACATCTATGGTGCTGCACGCACTTAACTATCACGGCCAACCTACTGATTTTATGGTAGGCGCTCCGCTTTCTAAAAGTGCAAAAACATTCACCTTGACAGCAGAGAATGATTTTATTTTATTAGAGGGAGATGAATATCTTTCTTCAGCCCTTGATTCTCAGCCAAAATTTTTATGGTATACACCAGAAATTGCGCTTATCAGTGGTATAGCTTGGGATCATGTCAATGTTTTTCCGACTTATGAAACCTACAAATTACAGTTTGAAATATTTATTGGCACAATCCGCCAAGGGGGTGTTTTAGTTTATAATGAAGCAGATACTGAATTAAAAAAATTAGTTGAATCCCATCCGCATCCCATTAAAAAAATTGGTTACCGCACTCCACAACACTTTATTCGTGAGGGGATAACGTATCTAGTAACTGAAGAAGGAGACCTGCCCTTGCAGATTTTTGGAGCGCACAACCTTCAAAACCTTGCTGGTGCCCAGTGGATAGCTCAGCTTATGGGTATTGACAGTACAGATTTTTATGAAGCTATTCTCAGCTTTAAAGGGGCTTCAAAGCGTTTGGAACTTATGGCTAAGGGTGAAGACAGTCTGCTTTTTAAAGATTTTGCCCATGCCCCTAGTAAAGTAGAGGCAAGTTGTCAAGCCCTAAAAAGACAATTTGAAAAAAAGAAACTTACGGTTTGTCTAGAGCTTCATACTTACAGCAGTTTAGATCCACATTTTATTAAAAACTATGCACACACACTGGCGAGTGCTGACGAGGTAATTGTCTTTTATGATGCAGAAGCCTTACAAATAAAAAATCGTGCTCCTTTGGCCCCTTTGCTTATAGAAAAAGCCTTTCAACACCCAGCATTGACTTGTATTACAGAGGTAGACCTACTTCATTCAATGCTCCTAAGCAGAAAATTTTCAAATGAAGTACTGGTCATGATGAGTTCGGGGAGTTTTGGAAGAATAGACTGGGAACACCTGAAAGAGAGATTTTAATTCGCTGATTTAATTTTCTTACCAAAATACAGTATCTTTAGAAGACTTAAAGCCCCATGTCAAAACCGCCAAAATCCTTTACAATAAAAGATTGGGAAATCGCTGATCGTCCAAGAGAAAAATTGTGGCATCAAGGTGCTGCAGCCCTCAGTAAAGCCGAATTAATTGCAATAATTATAGGCAGTGGTTCAACACAAGAGAGCGCGGTAGAATTGATGAAGCGCATTTTAGCCAGTGTAGAGAATAACCTTCAAAAACTCCAACAACTTCCCTTAGAGCATTTGGTCAAATTTAAGGGAAGAGGAAAAGTAAAGGTCGTAAAAATAAAAGCAGCTCTAGCACTGAGTAAACATCTGGCTGAGCAAAAAAGTAAAGCTCCTGTAGTATTGACTCAGAGTAAATTTGTCTATGAACATATGCGCTATGAATTAGCGCTATTACCGCACGAAGAGTTTTGGGTACTTTATTTAAATCAATCCTCAAAGCTATTAGAAAAGTTTCGTTTAAGTCAAGGGGCGATCACCGCTACAATAGTCGATATTCGTCTGGCATTAAAGCGCGCTTTTGAATTAGAAGCCACTGCTTTAATTTTAGTTCACAATCACCCCTCGGGGAGTCTCACACCAAGTGCATCTGACCGCCAACTAACGGCCCAGTTTAAACAGGCAGCTTCTTATGTAGCGCTTACGCTTTTGGACCATCTAATTATTTCAGAAAAAGGGTATTTTAGCTTTGCTGATCGAGAAATTCTATAAATGCTTCTTGTCTATACACATAAAATATCACCCAGACTGAGCTATATTTTCAAGCATATTTTTGAAAATATGCTGAATTTGCCTGTACAATTTACTACGGCAGTTGAAGCCTTTGTTGCGCACTCTGGCCCTAAAATGAGTTATACTACTAAGCCTTTAGGAGATGAATTTTTTATAGCAGCACACCCGCTCTTATTCGAACGCGGAATAAATGACATTCAAATTGTTCAATCGGACTGGGAGGAACTTCCTTGCTTTTTTAAAACAGTGAAGGAGAGTAGTCTCCCTTTTGATTTATTTGCTGCCAGTTTTTTCCTTTTGAGCAGGTATGAAGAAATGGGGCCTCAATTAAAATCTGAAAAGGGGCTGTTTGATGCTAAACAGAGTATCGCCCTTAAAGAAGGCTTCTTTGAGCAACCTTTAATCGATTTATGGGTGGCTAAACTCTATGGGCTCATGGGTGAAGTCTTTGCGGACTTGCCCCCTTTGAGCAAAAAAAAACCGCAGAAAAAACTAATAGTGGATGTACCCCTTGCTTTTCAGTACAGTCATCGTTCACTTTTAGTTGTTATAGAACAATTTTTTAAGGCCCTCATTAATTTTGACTTTCTAGCACTTTATAAGCAGCTGGCAGTCTATCTAAGAATAGAGCAAGACCCCTATGATACTTTTAGTTCCTGGGAGGACCTATTTAAAGAGGCCACTGTTACCCCACATGTTTTCTTCCGCTATGCTAAAAGTTCAATTTATGAGACCAATCTTTCAATCTTTAATCACAGTTTTCAATCTCGAATCAAACAAACGGGGGATTTCTATCCCCTTGACCTATTGCTCTCTGCCCAGGCACAGCTAAAATCAGATCAGCAGATGAATAAAGAGAAAAGAGATTTTTATCAGTTGACACGGAGGCAGGTTAAATGTTGTCGTGTACAATTTGCTTATGTGCCTTTTGTGCAGCTTTACAAAGAGCTTGTCGCCCATGAATTTACTGAAGATTTCAGTATGGGCTATTCGGGTCTTTTTGGCTTTCGTGCCAGTACTGCAACTCCTTTTTATTTTTATGATCTTACTAATGAAGTGCAACTTCCCCTTAAAGTAGCTCCTGTAATAGCAGATGAAAAGGCCTTAAAAAAAGAAAAAAAAGCGACGACGTTTGATAAACTAGAGGCCCTCTATAAAAATTTACCTTTACCTTGTAACGAACTGATTATTGCAGTCAGTAATGGGTTTTTGAATGAAAAAAGACAGAAAGCATCCAATTTCAATGCACTGAAAAACTATATTAAGTGAGCGAATTAAAGGCATTAGTAACAGATTTATTTTTTGATTTAGACCATACCCTCTGGGATTTCGAAACCAATTCTTACCTCACTTTTAAAAAGGTTTTTTTGGAAAGGGAAGTTGCTGTTGATTTGGATCAATTTGTAAGGCATTATATACCCATCAACCACGCTTATTGGAAATTGTATAGAGAAAATAAAATAAGTAAAGAAAGATTGCGATATCAGCGATTGGCGGAGACTTTTCAAAAGTTAAATTTCTCTATCGGGGAGTCTCAAATTAATGAAATAGCGGTTGCCTATATTGATCATCTGAGTAGTTTTACTCATTTATTTGAGGGGGCGCTGGAGGTATTAAATAAGTTAAGCCCGCATTATAAACTACATGTCATTACCAATGGATTTGAAAAAGTTCAGCACTATAAAATCAAAAATTCAGGACTGGCCCCTTTTTTTGATTCCATTTTTACCGCCGAAGGGGTAGGGGTTAAAAAGCCGCATCCAGAAATTTTTAAAACTGCTTTGAAGCAGACCCATACAAATCCAGAACAAGCTCTAATGATAGGAGACAGTTTAGAGGCCGATATTTTAGGGGCATTGAATCAAGGGATGCACGCCGTACACTTTAATTCTCATGATGAAGTGCTTCATACACATTGTCCCATTATCAATTCCTTGGAAGAGCTAACCAAGCTGTTATAACTCCCTCCTTTAGGTAATGGGGATACCAAGATTTATCCGTATTTTTGACTATGGATTTAGAAGGAGCACAAAAGAAAGTCGATGAATGGATAAAAACCCATGGGGTCCGTTATTTTGATGAACTTACCAATATGGCGCAACTTACTGAAGAGGTCGGTGAAGTTGCACGAATTATAGCGAGACGCTATGGAGAGCAATCAGAAAAAGAGAGTGACAAACAAAAAGATTTAGGAGAAGAATTGGCGGATGTGATTTTTGTAGCCCTTTGTTTAGCAAATCAAACAGGGGTAGATCTGCAAACTGCTTTTGAAAAAAAATTAGAATTTAAATCCAATCGTGATCACGAAAGGCATCAAAATAATCCCAAATTAAAAACTCAATGAATGTAAACCTCTCGCACCCCACTGGGGCATTTTCAGCGAAGTTGCAAATTACGGGTTCTAAAAGCGAGACCAATAGACTCTTGCTTTTACAAGCTTTATTCCCTGGATTTTCGATTGCCAATACTTCATCTTCTGATGACAGTGAGGTAATGAAAAAGGCACTGTCTTCAACTTCTGACCTGATCGATGTACACCATGCTGGGACCGCTATGCGCTTTCTTACCGCCTATTTTTCTCTAGCAGAAGGAAGAGAAGTGCTCCTCACTGGTTCCCAACGCATGCAAGAACGCCCTATTAAAGTTTTAGTTGAGGCACTTCGTACTTTGGGTGCCACAATAAGCTATGAAAAAGAAGAAGGCTATCCGCCTTTGAGGATTAAAGGAAAAAAATTAAAAGGTGGCACTGTGCGTTTGCCTGCAGACATCAGCAGCCAGTATATTTCTGCACTCTTACTGATAGGTCCAGTTTTAGAAGCGGGACTAAAACTCGAATTAGTAGGTAAAATTACTTCTGTTCCCTATATTGAAATGACACTTTCTTTACTCAAGAATATCGGAGTTAGCGCACTATTTGAAGGACAAATAATAACTGTAAACCCACTAACAGAGCCCCTTTTAGCTGATCAAATTGTAGAGTCAGACTGGAGTTCAGCCTCTTATTTTTTTAGTATCCTTTCGCTGGCTGATTCGGGAACAATTCATTTAAAAAGCTATCGAGAGAACAGCTTACAAGGAGATCGAGTGCTTATGGAAATCTATAAGCAGCTTGGGGTGCAAGTTACACTTGAAAATCAGGTTCTCAAGCTAAAAAAAGTATCGGTAGTCTTACCAAAAGTATTGCAATGGGATTTATCTAAGGCCCCTGATATAGCGCAAACTATAGCTGTATCTTGTTTAGGGTTGGGTATTGGATGTAGACTAGAAGGGCTTCACACCTTGAAAATTAAAGAAACAGATCGCTTACAGGCACTTTATAATGAGTTAACAAAGTTGGGTGCAACAGTGAAAATTACTGCGGACAGTTTAATCCTAGATCCCTGTTTTCAATTAAATTCTAATTGCAGTATTCCCACCTATAATGACCACCGGATGGCGATGGCATTTGCACCTTTAGCCATAAAAGTCCCTATATTGATTGAAGATGCCCAGGTTGTTTCTAAGTCTTATCCTACCTTTTGGGAAGACTTGAAACAATTAAATTTCAAAATTAAGGGCAGATAAATACCAATTTACTTGACAAGGCCCTAGGCGAGACACTATATTTGCCGCTCTAAACTATACTGATGAAATTATCTGAATTCCAATTCGAACTTCCCAAAGCCTTATTAGCACAACGTCCAGCGCCAGATCGCGATGAATCTAGACTCATGGTCCTCCATAGAAAAGAAGAGAAAATCGAGCATTGTACTTTTAAAGATGTCATCAACTATTTTGATGAGGGAGATGTTATGGTTTTAAATAATACCAAAGTTTTTCCAGCAAGACTTTTCGGGAATAAAGAAAAAACAGGTGCGCGAATTGAAGTTTTTTTATTGCGCGAACTCAATGAGGAGCAGCGTTTATGGGATGTTTTAGTAGACCCTGCTAGAAAGATAAGAATTGGAAATAAGTTGTATTTTGGAGACGATGAGAGTTTAGTTGCCGAAGTGATTGACAATACTACTTCTCGAGGTAGAACACTGCGTTTCTTATTTGATGGCAGCTATGCTGAATTCAGAACAAAACTAAAAGAGCTTGGACAAACGCCTTTGCCAAAATACATCAAGCGGGAAACAGATGAAGCAGACAAAGAGCGCTACCAAACGATCTATGCCAAGCACGAAGGTGCGGTAGCTGCCCCTACAGCGGGTTTACATTTTTCAAAGCATTTACTAAAGCGATTGGAAATTAAAGGAATTGATTTGGCCGAGTTAACACTTCATGTGGGCTTGGGCACCTTCAGTCCCGTAGAGGTTGAAGACTTATCGAAACATAAAATGGATTCTGAAGAATTAATAATTGATTCTATAGCTGTCAGTAAAGTGAATAATGCAATAGAAGAACGCAGAAAAATTTGCGCAGTTGGAACTACAGTAATGCGCGGTTTGGAAAGTTCTGTATCTTCTGCAGGACGATTAAATGAATATCAGGGATGGACTCACAAATTTATCTTTCCCCCCTATGACTTTTCCATTGCAAACTGTATGATCACTAATTTTCATACACCAAAATCTACCCTATTAATGATGGTTTCTGCCTTTGCAGATCCTGACTTTATAATGGAGGCTTATAAAGTAGCTATAAAAGAAAAATATAATTTTTATTCTTATGGTGATGCCATGTTGATATTGTAAAAATTAAAAACCGCTCTTTAGCGGTTTTTTTAGTTGAAAGCGATTGGAAAAAGGAAAAAAAGACATCAGAGCCTATACGAAAGAAGCGCTTGATCAATTTTTTAAAGATCAGGGAAAACCCTCATTTAGAGGCACACAGGTATATCAGTGGCTGTGGCAAAAAGGAGTGCATGATTTTGATTCCATGACCAATCTAACACTGGAAGACAGGGCACTCTTAAAAGCCCATTTTGATATCAATCACATACAAATTGATATTGAGCAAAAAAGCAAAGATGGAACCGTGAAAAATGCAGTGAAGCTACATGATAATCTGGTCGTAGAGTCTGTACTTATTCCAACGGCATCCAGGAGTACAGCTTGTGTATCTTCCCAAGTAGGTTGTAGTTTAGATTGTACATTTTGTGCTACGGCTACTATGAAGCGCATGCGAAATTTAAATCCCGATGAAATTTATGATCAAGTAGTGACTCTTAATGCCCAAAGCGAAGCCTATCACCAAAGGCCCTTATCAAATATCGTTTTTATGGGGATGGGGGAACCTTTAATGAATTACAAAAACGTATTAGCTGCGATCGCTAAAATAACTAAGCCAGAAGGATTGGGCATGTCGCCTAAGCGCATTACAGTATCTACTTCGGGCATCCCTAAAATGATTCACAAACTCGCTGATGAAGGGGTTAAATTTAAGCTGGCTGTTTCGCTCCACAGCGCACGTCAAGAAATAAGAGAAAAAATCATGCCTTTTGCAACTAAATTTCCTCTTGAAGATCTTCTTGAATCCTTACAATATTGGTATCAGCAAACAAAAAGTAAAATTACTTTTGAATATGTGGTCTGGAAAGGCATTAATGATACCAAAGCAGACATACAGGCCCTCATTCAGTTTTGCCTTAAGGTCCCCTCAAAAGTTAATTTAATCCAATACAACCCCATAGAGAGCAATACAATGGAGCAAGCTGCCCCAGAAGTGATAGATACTTATATTAAGCTGCTTACCGCTTCTGATATTCAAGTAACCTATCGCAGATCAAGGGGGAAAGATATAGAGGCAGCTTGTGGACAGTTAGCATATAAATAAATCCATTCGTAATTAGCAGAATTCATTCAGGTCGTTTGAGAATTGATATCTTTACTTGTTTATGAAAGTAGTAGAGCAGATTAAAAAGCCGATTTATAAGGAAATGGAACTTTTCGAAGAAAAGTTTACCAGCTCCATGTCCTCAAAAGTAGCGCTGCTGAATCGGATTACCCATTTTATTGTCAACCGAAAAGGTAAGCAAATGCGACCCATGTTTGTTTTTTTAGTCGCCAAGCTTACAGGGAATGGAAAAATAAATGAGCGGACCTACCGAGGCGCTTCAGTAATTGAATTGATTCATACGGCTACACTGGTTCATGATGATGTGGTAGATGACAGTAATAAACGACGTGGATTCTTTTCTATTAATGCGCTTTGGAAAAATAAAATTGCCGTACTAGTAGGGGATTATTTACTTTCTAAGGGCTTATTACTTTCTATAGAAAATGAAGATTTTGATTTGCTTAAAATCATCTCAGTAGCGGTTCGAGAAATGAGTCAAGGAGAGCTGCTTCAGATTGAAAAATCCCGTGATTTGGATATTACTGAGGCAGTATATTATGAGATTATTCGACAAAAAACAGCAACCCTGCTTGCGGCCTGTTGTGCCATGGGTGCTCAATCAGTCGGAGCCCCTGAGGAAGATGTAAAAAAAATGCATCAGTTTGGAGAATTACTAGGGATGGCTTTTCAGATTAAAGACGACTTATTTGATTATGGTGATCAGCAAATTGGAAAGCCCCGAGGAATCGATATCAAAGAAAAAAAGATGACTCTTCCCTTGATTTACACCCTAAATAAAGTGGATTCAAAAGAGCGAAGAGGAATTATCAATACTATTAAAAACCACAATACAGATAAAGCCAAAGTAAAAGCATTAATCGCTCAGGTAAAAAGTGAAGGGGGGTTGGATTTTGCAATTCAAAAAATGGAGGCTTATAAAAAACAAGCCCTAGCGCTCTTGGAAGAATTTCCTGAAAATGAGTACAGATCAGCATTAGCCCTCATGCTGAACTATGTGACTGAGCGCAAAATCTAATTTCTTTCTTTTTACCCAAAACTTTCTTTAAGAATCCATAATTTTAACAAAAAGACTACTTTTTGATTTCGAGAAGCACCATAGATCAAGTATATGAAACCGCTCGGGTAGAGGAGGTGATCGGGGATTTTGTCGCCTTGAAAAAATCAGGTTCTAATTTTAAGGGCTTAAGTCCCTTTTCTCAAGAACGAACTCCGAGTTTTATGGTTTCCCCTGTAAAGCAGATTTGGAAGGACTTCAGTAGTGGCAAAGGAGGTAATGTAGTTGCATTTTTAATGGAACATGAACATTTCTCCTATCCTGAAGCCCTACGCTATTTAGCCAAACGCTATAATATCGAAATAGAAGAAACCCAACAAACCCAAGAAGAAAAAGCGAAAGCAGATGCCAAAGAGAGCCTTTATCTAGTTAATAAGTATGCCCAAAAATCCTTTGAAGAAAATTTATGGGAGCTCTCAGAAGGACAAGCAATTGGTCATTCGTATTTTAAAGAACGAGGATTTACAGATGAGACAATTCGTTTTTTTGGATTGGGGTATGCCTTAGAAAAAAAAGACCACTTTTATAAGCAAGCCCTTAAGGCGGGGTATGAAGAAAACTACCTCATAGAAACGGGCTTGGTGATTAAAAATGAACAAGGGGCGGTAGACCGGTTTAGGGGACGAGTGCTTTTCCCTATTCGAAGTATGGCGGGGAGAATACAGGGTTTTGGTGGTAGGATTTTATCAGCAACAGCGAAAACGGCAAAATATCTCAATTCTCCTGAAAGCGAGATTTACAATAAAAGCCAAGTCCTATATGGAATCTACGAATCAAAAAAAGCAATCGCCAAAGCAGATCTTTGCTATTTAGTTGAAGGCTATACAGATGTGATTCAGTTGTTTCAAAGTGGCGTTGAAAATGTTGTCTCTTCTTCGGGGACTGCACTCACGCCTCAGCAAATTAGGCTCATAAGAAGATTGACCTCAAATATTGTCGTTTTATTCGATGGAGATGCTGCAGGCCTCAGAGCTGCCTTGAGGGGAATAGATCTGATTCTTGAGCAAGGGATGAATGTAAAAATTTGCAGCTTCCCAGAGGGAGAGGATCCAGATAGTTTTGCCAAAAATCAGACAAAAGAAACACTGCAATCTTATCTGGAAGAATCCGCACAGGACTTTATTGAATTTAAAACAGCTCTTTTACTTAAAGAAACGGCTCAAGATCCAGTAAAAAAAGCAGCTACAGTCAGGGAAATTGTTCTAAGTATTGCTAAAATACCTGACCCTATTCAGCAAGAAATTTACCTCAAACAGTGTGTGGCGACTATGGAAATTTCAGAGGCAGTACTTTTCAATGCACTCGCACAGGAACAAACAAAAAACAACAAAGCCGTACGTCAAATAAAGCCTGCTTCAGCAAGCCAACAAATCATTCAAAAGACCCCCCAAAATGAGCAGGTAAAAAGCCCACTTGTCTTTTTAGAAAAACAGCTGATCAGTATCTTAATTCATTATGGGGCTTATGAAGCTGCTTTTGAGGAATTAATCATCCGTGCAGATGAGGACGGGAATTTAGTAGAAGAATCGAAAACAATACACACTAAAGTTTTTGAAAAAATATTTTTAGACTTACAACAAGACGAGGTAGAATTTATTCAATCCGAGTACCGTCTGCTGTACGAACAAATAATGCAATCTTTTCAATTAGAAGGGGAGTTAAAAATTGAAAAATTCGTCCAGCAGGAAGATCCCGCTTTGGGTCAAATTATTACTGATATTGTTTTGTCAGATGAGGCACATCAGCTCCATGATTGGGAGAAAAAAAATATTTTCGTAAAACAAAGAGAAAGCGTGGTTGGACAATTGGTAAGCGAAACCATACTCACTTTTAGAAGGCACCTTATAGACGAAAAAATACACAGTTTACTCCAGGAGGCTAAAGAAAAGAAAACAGCTGAAGGGAATGCAGAGTTTTTAGATGATGTAATGCAATATCAGGGGTTAAAAAAATTACTTTCTAAAAAATTAAATCGCGTCCTCTAGATCAATTCAAAATTCCGGGCCTGCTGAAATAAGTCGACCGTATTTTCAACCTCTAATTTTCGCATAAGTCTTGTTTTATAGGTGTTTACAGTTTTTTGACTGATTTTTAGTTTGGCCGAAATTTCTATATTTCTATTCCCTTCAATTAGTAGTTTTAAGACTTCAATTTCCCTAGGAGACAGTGTTTCATATCCATTTCTGGGCTTACTCAAGTCGATATTATTCGTTATTTCCTGGGCAAAGTTAGAGGTAATGTGATAGCCGGTAGCAACCACTTTTTCTATGGCTTCAATCATTACCCTTCTGCTCACTTTTTTTGAAAGATAGCCTGCAGCACCCGCTTTTAGTAAAGAAATACCATAAATAGATTGAGGCAAAGCGGTATAGATGATAATTTCAATACGAGGTGCTATTTTTTTCACATTTTTTATCACTTGTATTGCACTATGACCCTCTAACTCCATCTCTAATATGAGGGCATCAATTGAATGGTTTTCAAGGAATTGGGGAATTTGATCAGGATTAGAAAAGGTTGCCACAACACGAATGTGTTCGGTTTTTCTAAAAAAAGAATTAAATCCTTTATGGACTACGGGGTGTGGGTCAAGAAGTGCAATATCAATCATAAGATGTAAGATTTGGATAACATCTTATGCAATTTAGTTAATTTTTAGATAAGTGCGGTTGGGATTTTGCAGACAGGTATGGGCTGCATTTTGTGTTGGTTTTGGTCAAATTGTTTTTTAAAAATTTTAAAAACTTCATTTTGTCGGTCATCAAACAAAGAATGAGGGGTTTCTTTTTCCATGGCTTCCATGGCCCATTCTAATTCTGGATAGCTTGCCCCAAGTTGGTCTTCATCTGTCCTAGCATCTCCCCAAAGACCATCGGTAGGAGCTGCATTTTGAATAATATCTATAATATTTAAATAGCGAGCTAAGGCAAAAACCTGAGTTTTTGTAAGGTCTGCAATTGGACTTAAATCTACTCCACCGTCTCCGTATTTGGTATAAAACCCGACACCAAAATCTTCAACTTTATTTCCTGTTCCTGCTACTAGATAGCCTTTTAGTGCGGCAAAATAATAGAGGCTTGTCATGCGCAAGCGAGCACGCGTATTGGCAAGGCTGAGCTCTTGATGTGCTGTTTGTTCAGTAGGGGGTAGCAATGCTGAAAACGCATCGAATACAGTATCTAACTGAAGCCGAAAAGCACTTACATTTGAAAAATTTGACTGTAACCACTCGATGTGTTTAGCGCTTCGCGCTAACTGATCCTCCCCCTGTTTGATCGGCATTTCAAGACAGAGAACCGGTTTTCCTGTTTTTGCGCATAAAGTAGAGGTGACTGCAGAGTCGATGCCTCCTGAGATGCCTACAACAAATCCTTTGGTGGAAGAAGTTTCACTGTACTCATTAAGCCATTGTGTGATGTAATCTGCTACTTTTTCAGGTGATTTCATTATCAAGTCGTTTTAAGCTACTAAATTTGCTCAAAATTAATGCATTTAAAAGGATTCAAAAAAGCGAATGAAAAGACGTTCTGTATTTTTAACTATTCTTCAAAAAAAACTTGTCTTTGGTGTCGTTTTCTTTGTTTTAGTGATGTGTAATTCCACAGATGAAAAGGAATTAGCGATCCAAGCGTTGGCAGTTGATATAGAATTAAACCGTTTTGACTTACAATTTTATGCCCAAGGTCCTGAAGTACTTCCCGCACTAAAAAAGAATTACCCTTACCTGTTTCCAAAACAATTTTCCGATAGTGTTTGGATAGCCAGGCAACAAGACAGCCTTCAGCTCATTCTCCAAAGGGCAGTGGGCGATGTTTTTGAGGATACTTCAGAAATGGAAGCCAAAATAAATCACCTCTTTCAGCATATTAAATTTCACTTTCCCAGTGTTAAAATCCCCCAGGTGGTGACACTTACTAATAATGTAGACTATCAAATCAAAACTGTATATTCTGATAGTTTACTGCTCATTTCATTAGATACTTTTCTGGGTGCTTCTCATGAGCTTTACCAGGGTATTCCAACTTATATTCGTAAAGAACTGGATCAAAAATATATGACCAGTCAAATTGTAGAAAAATTTGCAAATTATCTCTTGCCGCCAGAAGAAGACCGGACATTTTTAGCTCAAATGCTATTTGAGGGAAAAAAAATGTATTTACAGGATCTTCTCCTGCCTCATGAACCAGCGACCGTAAAAATAGCCTATTCAGAGGAAGAATTAAATTGGGTAAAAGAAAATGAACTCTATATCTGGCAATATTTTATAGAAGAACAACTCTTATACAAGACAGACCCAAAATTGGTTCAACGCTTTTTGGAACCTGCCCCTTTTTCAAAATTTTATTTGCAATTAGACAATGAATCTCCAGGGCGTGTAGGTCGCTGGATGGGTTGGCAAATTATAAAAAGTTATATCAATCAGAACCCAGAGACTCCATTAGAAGCTTTGCTTCGAATGCCTGCTCAACAATTATTTCAACTCTCAAAATACAAACCCAAACGCTAATGGCTATTGTAAAAAATACACAAATTACTATAGATGTCAATCTTGATGAAAATAATATTCCAGAGCAAATGCAATGGACAGCACCAGATGGGGGTATCTCCCAAATGGACACCAAAGCCATGCTTTTGTCTTTTTGGGATGCCGAAGCGCAAGAAACCTTAAAAATGGACCTGTGGGTGAAAGAGATGCCCGTAGATCAGATGCAGCTTTTTTTTCATCAAACCCTTGTTTCACTCAGTGACACCTATTACCGTGCGACTCAAGATGAAAAAATGACCGAAACAATGCGAGATTTCTGTGCTTATTTTGCAGAAAAATTAGAACTTAAAAAGTCTTAATCTTTAAAGTGATTCTGCACGCTTTTATTCAGCGTGTCTATATACGCTAGAACAGCATCAATTCCACTTTTGTTTTGTGCTGAAGTAATAAATTGAGGAGGTAATGCTTCCCATTGCTCTCTTAGTTTTTCACAATAGGTTTCAATATTTTTTTCTAAGGCTAAGGGTTTTAATTTATCTGCTTTAGTGAAAATAATGGCAAAAGGAATCTGTTGCTCACCTAACCATTGCATAAACTTCAAATCAATGGGTTGGGGTTCGTGTCTGATATCAATAAGTAAAAAAGCACTGATAAGTTGTTTTCGTTTAAGAAAATAAGAAGTGATATAATGCTGAAATACTTTCTTATCAGATTTAGAAACCCGAGCATAGCCATAACCTGGAAGATCCACCAGGTGCCAGTTTTCATTGATTAAAAAATGATTAATTAACTGTGTTTTACCAGGTCTTGAAGAGGTTTTGGCTAGACTTTTTTTATTGCATAAGGCATTGATAAGTGAGGATTTTCCCACATTGGAGCGACCGATAAAAGCATATTCGGGTAGTGTGCTTTGAGGACACTTTGCAACCTCAGTATTACTGATGACAAAATGGGCAGACTTGATTCGCATGCTTGACTAAAATGCTCTTAGGTCAAACCAATTTTTAAGTATTTGATTAAATTGGTCAGGATGCTCCATCATGGGGGCATGGCCACATTTTTTAATCCAATACAAATTAGAATCGGGTAGCAGTTGGTTAAATTCCTCAGCGACATTAGGAGGCGTGACCCGATCTTCAGCTCCCCAAATAATGGCAGTGGGGGTATTCATATTTGGCAGTTCTTTTGACATATTATGCCGAATGGCACTTTTGGCCAGCGCCAGTGTACGGACTAATTTATTTCTGTCATTGACCGATTCATAAACTTCGTCTACAATCTCTTTTGTGGCTACTTTTGGGTCGTAAAATACATCTTCACTTTTCTTTTTGATATAGTCATAATCCCCTCTTTTGGGATAGCCGTCTCCCATATTATTTTCGTACAAACCTGAACTCCCCGTAAGCACTAGGCCCTTAACGTATTCAGGATGATTTTTGGTAAAAAGAAGACCTACATGTCCTCCTAATGAATTTCCCAACAGTATGACCTCTTTGAGTCCTTTATGAAGAATAAATTCATGTAAAAATTCAGAAAGCGACTTAACTGAAGTTTTTAGTACCGGAAGTGTATAGACAGGTAGTTCGGGTATGATGACCTTATATCCTTTTGGAGGAAAGTAATCTAAAACTCCTTCAAAATTACTTAACCCTCCCATAAGCCCGTGTAAGATTATGATTGGCTGCCCTTCTCCAGCTTCGACATAGCGAAAATCTGCATCCTGAACAATTTGATTCATCATACCTTCCAAATATAAAAAACAAAGATAGACATTTCACTCTAAGCATCACCTGTTTATTAAAAATGGGTGCGATATCCCTGTTAAGAAGAAAACTGTGGGAAAACTTATTAACAATGTGGTAAATTGTGGTAAAAAGTGGTAAATATCAATTATATTTGATATCAGATCTTAGTTTAAATGCTACACCTAGTAGGAACATACGAATGTAAAGCAGACACCAAAGGAAGAATAATGGTGCCTGTTGCAATAAAAAAGCAACTGGCGGCCACTGCTTCTAACGGCTTTGTATTAAAACGTGCTGTATTCAATATCTGCCTAGAATTATACCCGATGAAAGAATGGGAGGGACTCATGGATAAGGTGAATGGTTTGAATCGCTTTAATAAGAAAAACAACGATTTTATTCGTCGTTTTACTGCGGGTGTTAAAACTGTAGAGATGGATGCCTCTGGGCGTCTTCTCATCCCAAAAGATTTAGTCAACTACGCAAAAATTAAAAAAGAAATTGTCATTTCCTCGACGGTGAATATACTTGAGATTTGGGACAAGTCGCTTTATGAAACTGCTATTGACGAGGCGGCTCTTGATTTTGGAGCTTTGGCCGAAGAAGTTATGGGTGATAAAGATGACAGTACACTATCATAAGCCAGTATTACTCCAGTCGAGTTTAGAGGGTCTAAATATCAAGCCCGATGGGGTTTATGTGGATGTAACTTTTGGCGGCGGCGGTCATTCTAGCGCACTTTTAGAGCAATTAAACGAAAACGGACGTCTATTGGCTTTTGATCAAGACTCTGATGCGTTAGAAAACAGCATTCCCGATTCTAGATTCCAATTTGTGGCAGCTAATTTTAGTCATCTGTCTCAGTATTTAAAATTTTATAAAGTTCCTAGTGTAGACGGTATACTTGCTGACTTTGGCGTGTCTTCTCATCAATTTGACACCCGCGCTCGAGGTTTTTCCATCCGTTCTGTGGGGCCCCTAGATATGCGGATGAACCAGCAGCAAGAGTTAGACGCTCACCGTGTTATTAATGATTATAGTGAATCAGAATTGAAGCGTATATTTTTTGATTATGGCGAATTGCGCAATGCGAAAAATTTAGCCAGCGCAATTTGTCAAATGCGGGATGAAAAACCGATTACTACTACGCAAAATTTAAAAGAAGCGGTGCAGTCACATGTGCCTCAACGGATTGAAAATAAAATATATGCGCAGCTTTTTCAGGCATTGCGAATTGAGGTGAATCGTGAATTAGAAGTGCTTAAGTCTTTTTTGGAGCAGGCGCAAGACGCTTTAATACCAGGGGGGAGATTGGTTTGTATCTCCTACCATTCTTTAGAGGACAGATTAGTAAAGCGTTTTTTTCAATCAGGCAATTTTGAAGGAACGTTAAAAAAGGACTTTTTTGGAAACCCCATACGCACCCTTAAGCCAGTGGGTAAACTTATGATTCCTTCTGAAGAAGAAATTAAAGAAAATAGCAGGTCGAGAAGTGCGAAAATGAGAATAGCTGAGAAACTATGAAAAAAATTAGGGCACTACTAAATATCGAATTTTTGATTCAAAATGATGCTTTAAAAAATTGGCGTATGATCCTTTTCCTTTCTCTTTTGGCTTTGATAATGATAGCCAGCGGGCATCAGGCAGATCAAAAAATATTCAAAATAGCCGCTTTAAATTCTGAAATCAAAGCATTAAAAAGTGATTTTATTGAAGTAAAAAAGCAATTACTCATACTGAAAAAAGAAACCCATCTCATTCGTGCTTTAGCTCCCCAAGGATTGGGCCCTGCTACTTCACCTCCATTAAAAATAATTGTTGTTAATGACTAAAGAGACTTCACATACGGGTTTTTATAAAGCGAGGTTTTTCTTTATAAGTGCTTGTCTATTGGTTTTTGGATTTGTTCTTATAGGCAAGCTCGTTTATATCCAATTTTATAGCAATAATGAAGGGCTGGGAATCGCACCAGAGGCACTGGTAAAAAATGTAGTTTTAGAGCCAAGTAGGGGCGATATCTACGCCGCTGACGGGAATATTTTGGCTACTTCTGTGGCGCGTTATATTCTTCATTGGGATGCGATTACTGTTTCAGAGCCTCTCTTTCAATCTGCCAAAAAAGCGTTGGCTGATTCGATCGCTGGACTTAGGGGGTTGTCCTCTGAGCAAGTATTAAAGGAGCTTGAAGCGGCCAGAAGACAAAAAAATCGTTACTGGTTAGTGGCTAATGATATTTCTTATTCAGCTTATCGCCGCTATAAAAACTTTCCCATTTTTAGTTTGAGCACCTATAAGGGCGGTTTAATTGCTGAGCAAGAAATCAAAAGGGAGCACCCACTCGGCAAAATTGCTGAGCGTACAGTAGGTTATGAAAAATTGGATACCGATGGAACTTACTTTAGAGTGGGGCTTGAAGGGGCTTTTTCACAATATTTAAGAGGGGATTCAGGCTTACGGTTAAAACAAAAAATAGCCAATGGACAATGGAAGCCAATTAGTGATTCAAACGAAAAAGAACCTACTCAGGGTTATGATTTGAGGACTACATTAGATGTGAATATTCAAGATATAGCCCATACTGCATTACTTCATCAGCTAGAAACATTTGAGGCGGACCACGGGACTGTTGTGGTTATGGAAGTCGCTACGGGTGCTGTCAAAGCCATCGCAAATTTAGGGCGAACCCAAGACGGCAAATATTTTGAAAAGCTCAACTACGCTGTGGGCGAAGCTCATGAACCGGGGTCTACCTTTAAATTGATGGGGATGATTGCAGCCCTTGAAGACAAAGTTATTGATGAAAATACAGAAGTTAATACAGGAAATGGTGAATTGACCTTTTATGGAAAATACAAAGTGAGAGACTCTAAAAGAGGAGGGTATGGCGCCATCAGCGCCTCAAAGGCTCTGGAAGTTTCTTCCAATGTTGGTTTGGTAAAAATTATTTACGACAACTATAAGGACAATCCAGAAAAATTTATTGATCGCCTCTATAATATGGGTTTAAATAAAAATTTGGGACTTCCCATTCGAGGTGAAGGACAACCTAAAATACCTTACCCTACAGATACCGATTGGGATGGTTTAGACCTTCCCTGGATGGCTTATGGCTATGGCGTCAGTTTGACCCCATTACAAATACTTACTTTTTATAACGCGGTAGCTAATGGGGGAGAGATGGTTCAACCTCAATTTTTATCTGCAATAGGAAATTTGGGTGTTGCCCCCCATAAGGTTTTTTCAAAACAGGTACTTAACCCCTCAATTTGTTCTATTGAGACCCTCCAAAAAGTACAGAATATGCTTTTTAATGTGGTAGATAAAAAATGGGGAACGGGATACCGTATTAAAGACTCATTGCTTACTATGGCAGGTAAAACAGGAACCTGTCAAGTAGATTATACGACAGAAAGTATTCAATATGTATCGAGCTTTGTGGGCTATTTTCCCGCTGAAAAGCCAAAATATTCCTGTATTGTAGTTATTCATAAACCGAATAAAGCCAAAGGTTATTATGGGGCAACTGTTGCCGCTCCAGTATTTAAATTTATTGCAAAAAGTATTTATAACGACACCCCTAAAGCGGTTTACCTCAATGCTTCTTCACTGACGGCTTTGCCCCAACAGCTCAAAGCGCAGAAAGCGGTAAGTGTACCGGATCTGAAAGGGCTGTCCAAAAATGCTGCCTTGAAAAAAATTGAGGCCCTCGGCCTTAAGGCAGAGTTTGAAGGAAAAGGGACTGTTACCCAGCAGCGACCTGAAGCGGGAGAAAAAGTCAATAACCAACAAAAAATAAGAATCAAGCTATCGTGAAAAAACTTAAAGACCTTTTATATGGTGTTGCGATAGAGCGAATTATTGGTTCGACCTCCACTGCAGTCAAGGCAATCAAGTTTGACAGTAGAAAAATCAATCCAGGGGGTCTTTTTGTTGCACAAAGCGGACTCAGTACAAATGGACATCACTTTATTGCAAAGGCTGTCCAGCAAGGTGCTGTGGCAGTCATATGTAAAGTGTTGCCAACTGAGATCAAAGAAGCCGTCGTATATGTGCAAGTCCAGGACACTGCTAAAGCGCTGGGACAGCTGTCCTCGAATTTTTATGATCATCCTTCTAAGAAATTAAAACTTGTAGGTATTACAGGAACAAATGGTAAGACCACTATTGCCTCATTATTGTATGGACTTTTTGGAGCCTTGGGGCATTCTAGTGGTCTAATTTCAACCGTAAAAATGGCTTATCTAAAAGAAGAGCGTGTCGCGACCCATACTACCCCCGATGTGCTGGAGGTCAATAAATTTTTATCAGAAATCGTAAAAAAGGGAGTCACTCATTGCTTTATGGAAGTTTCATCTCATGGGATTGCCCAGGGCCGTATTGAGGGGTTGACTTTTGCAGGGGGAATTTTTACAAATCTCACACATGAACATTTAGACTATCACGGTGATTTTAAGACCTATAGAGATACTAAAAAACAGTTTTTTGATCAGTTGGTACCCACTGCTTTTGCATTGACCAATCTGGATGATAAAAACGGAGCCTATATGCTTCAAAATACAAAAGCAAAAACGGCAACCTATGCACTAAAATGTCATGCTGATTATAAAGCACAACTTTTAGAATGTGAGTTTTCAGGCATGCTTTTAAAAATTCAAGGACAAGAAGTTTGGACCAATTTAGTAGGTGATTTTAATGCTCAAAATTTGCTTGCTGTTTATGCCGCAGCTGAACTTTTAGAGGCCTCTCCCTTAGCTATTCTCAAACAAATCAGTCTATTGAAACCAACCCGTGGACGATTTGAAATACTCCGAACTAAAGAAAACATCACCGTTGTTATCGATTATGCCCATTCTCCTGATGCGCTAGAAAATGTTTTACAAACCCTAAATAAAATTAGAACGCGCAATGAAAATCTAATTACCATAGTGGGCTGTGGAGGGAATAGAGACAGAGAAAAACGACCGATGATGGGTAAAAAAGCGGCTGCACTCAGCGATCAGGTCATTTTTACTTCAGACAACCCAAGAGATGAAGAACCCCAAATAATTATTGACGAAATAATAAGTGGTGTTGCTGCGGAAGATTTTAAAAAAGTACTGAAAATAACCCTAAGAGAAGAGGCTATAGCTGTAGCTGGGAATTTGGCCCAAGAAGGAGATATCGTCTTGATTGCGGGGAAAGGACATGAAACTTATCAGGAAATAAAAGGAAAAAAATATCCTTTTGATGATTTGGAGATTGCACAAAAAATATTCAATAAAACAAAACGCTAATGCTCTACTATCTCTTTGAATTTCTTGAACAACAATACCAGCTCCCAGGAGCCAGTGTATTTCAATACCTTTCCTTCAGGGCGGCATTAGCGGTCATTATCTCGTTAACCTTTTCACTGGTCATTGGTAAGCGACTTATTGTCTTTTTAAAAAATAAACAAATCGGCGAGTCTGTTCGAGATTTGGGACTCTCAGGACAAAAAGAAAAAGAGGGAACTCCAACTATGGGGGGGATTATTATCATTCTCGGAACTCTGATCCCTGTTATACTGTTATCTAAATTGGAAAATATCTACATTTTACTCTCGATTTTGAGTATGCTTTGGATGGGATTTGTGGGTTGGTTAGATGACTATATTAAAATTTTTAAAAAGCAAAAAGAAGGACTTCAGGGAAAATTTAAAATTCTAGGACAGCTTACCCTAGGGGTGCTAGTAGGAGCAGTGCTCTTTTTTCACCCTGACGTCACTGTCCGAGCTCCAGCCCAGCCTTTTGCGCAAACCATAAACGGGACTTTAGATACACTGCCTAGCACGACATATATAAAGGCCACGCTTACAACGATTCCACTCATAAAAAATAATGAATTTGATTACCACTGGCTGATTCAGTGGGCGGGAATTCCAGAAGGTTTTACTTGGATTATTTTTATCCCGATAATCATTTTTATCATCACGGCTGTTTCAAATGGGGCAAATTTAACAGATGGGATAGACGGGTTAGCGGCAGGGACTTCAGCTATTATTGTTTTTGCATTGGGTGTCTTTGCTTGGGTCTCTGGGAATATAAATTTTGCGTCTTATCTCAATATCATGTACATCCCCAATGTAGGAGAATTGGTTGTCTTTATCGCTGCCTTTTTAGGCGGTCTTATCGGTTTTTTATGGTATAATACGTATCCAGCAACCGTATTTATGGGGGATACTGGGAGTCTCTCTATTGGGGCGGTAATTTCAGTAATTGCTGTGATCGTTCGTAAGGAATTATTAATCCCACTTTTATGTGGTGTCTTTTTTATTGAAACGCTCTCAGTGATTTTACAGGTGAGTTATTTTAAATATACCCGAAAGAAAACAGGGGTGGGACAGCGTATTTTTAAAATGGCTCCCTTGCATCACCATTTTCAAAAATTAGGTTTTCACGAAAGTAAAATTGTAGCCCGTTTTTGGATCATCGGGATTCTTCTCGCTTTGCTATGTATAGTAACCTTAAAACTCAGATAATGAAGAAAAAGTTAGTGGTTTTAGGGGCTGGAGAGAGTGGAATAGGGGCTGCAATACTCGGCAAACAACAGGGCTATGATGTATTCTTATCCGATAAGAATAAAATTTCCTCATCACTTCAAAAATTACTTACTGAAAAAGGGATTAGGTGGGAAGAAGGTCAGCATTCTCAAGAAGCCATGAAAGGGGCAAGTTTTGCTGTAAAAAGTCCAGGAATACCAGGAGATATCCCTTTGCTTAATGCGTTAAAAAAAGAGGGAATACGTATTGTTTCGGAAATTGAATTTGCAGCACAATCCACTGATGCAACATTAATTGGCATCACAGGAACCAATGGTAAGACAACGACTACAATGATGACTTACCAAATCCTTAAAGATGCAGGATATAATGTAGGCTTGGCGGGTAATATTGGCAAGAGTTTTGCTCAGCAAGTAGCAGAAGAAGATTACGAATATTTTGTCTTGGAAATCAGTAGTTTTCAACTCGACGATATTGAACAATTTGCTCCTCATATTGCTGTAATTACAAATATTACCCCTGACCACTTAGACCGTTATCACTATGATTTTACAGCTTATATCCAAGCCAAACTTAAAATCACTCAAAACCAAACGCCTAAAAACTTTTTTCTGTTTAATACAGACGATAATGTGCTTGTAAAAGCAACCCAAGATTACCCCATCAAAGCACAACAAATCCCTTTTGGAACTTCACCTCAAGACGATTGGGGGAGTTATATAAAAGAGGACCAACTCATATTAAAAAATAAAAATCAAACTACTATGATTCAATCTTTAGAATTTCCATTTTCAGGCAGGCACAATCTGCTAAATGCGCTGGCTGCCGCTACAGTTGCTGACATACTGTCGATAAAAAAAGAATCGATTAGAGAAAGCCTGACCCACTTTAAAGGGGCTCCCCATCGGATGGAAAAGGTACTCACTATTCAGCACGTTCATTATATAAATGATTCTAAGGCAACAAATATTAATGCTACTTATTTTGCGCTGGAAAGTATCCAATCGCCCCTGATTTGGATTGTGGGGGGAGTGGACAAGGGCAATGACTATCATGCGTTGATGCCACTGGTGCGAAAAAAGGCCAAAGCAATTATTTGTTTAGGGGTAGATAATACCAAATTAAGAGCTGCATTTGAGGGAGTAGCAGAGGTTTTTTTAGAGACGGAACTCATGACTGAAGCCGTCAAAATTGCTCACAAATTAGCAGCGCCTAAAGACACCGTGCTTTTATCACCTGCTTGTGCCAGTTTTGATTTATTTAAGAATTATGAAGACCGTGGAGATCAGTTTAAAGCTGCAGTAAGAAATCTATAAGCCATGTATCGATTACTAAAAGGAGATAAAGTATTATGGGGAATTTTAGGGCTGTTGGCTATTTTTTCATTTTTACCTGTTTTTAGTGCCAGCTCAAATCTAGTCTATGTAGTTGGTACCGGAACCCCCTGGGGGTATTTGATGAAGCATTTTTTTATCCTAGTAATTGGATTTGCACTGATGTATGCAATTCATAAGATTCCGTATCATTATTTTAAGGGAATCTCAATTTTACTTTTACCTATTGTAATACTCCTGCTTGTCTATACAGCTACGCAAGGGACAGTAATCGAGGGAGCCAATGCAAGTCGATGGGTGAAAATTCCAATTATAGGACTGAGTTTTCAAACTTCTACCTTGGCAGCTGTAGTGCTCATGGTCTATGTGGCGAGTTATTTGTCCAAACCCAATTTGCGGGAACTCAAATTTTCTACTTCATTAATTCAATTATGGCTTCCAGTTTTAACAGTAGTTTTACTCATATTCCCTTCAAATTTATCTACGGCGGCATTACTTTTTCTAATGGTTCTTTTTTTGGCTTATATCGCTCATTATCCCATGCGTTATTTACTCGTGCTGTGTGGTCTGGGATTGGCTTTTGTATTTCTCTTTTTTTTGCTGGTCAAAGCATTTCCCAATCAATTTCCAAACCGAATAGATACTTGGGTTAGTAGAATAGAAAATTTTACTAGTGGGAAAAGTGAAGATGGCAATTATCAGATTGCGCGTGCGAAAACGGCGATAGTAAGTGGCAAAATTTTCGGGTTGGGTGCAGGTAAAAGTCGAATGAAAAACTTTTTACCTCAGAGCTCATCAGATTTTATTTATGCCATCATTGTGGAGGAATTTGGATTGGTAGGAGGCATAGGGCTTATTACGCTTTATCTGCTTTTGCTTTATAGAATAGTGGTCATCACCCACAATTCAGAAACTGTCTTTGGAAAACTTGCAGTAGTAGGTTTGGGAATTCCCATTATTTTTCAAGCCTTTATCAATATAGGGGTAGCGCTACAAGTACTTCCTGTTACAGGACAAAACCTCCCAATGATCAGTAGTGGAGGAACTTCAGCCTGGATGACCTGCATTGCTATGGGGATCATTTTAAGTATTAGCTCCAACCGAAAACAGGCTGCTCCAGAAGAACAAGATAAAGAGCTCAATTATTCAAATCCAATACAAATACTCAGTGAAACCCATTAAACTTATTGTTTCTGGCGGAGGTACAGGAGGTCATATTTATCCTGCGCTGGCTATTGCCTCTGAAGTAAAAATGCACGCTCCCGATTCAGAGGTGCTTTTTGTTGGGGCTGTGGGTAAGATGGAAATGGAGAAAGTACCAAAGGCTGGTTTTCCCATTCGCGCTTTATGGATTAGTGGTTTACAGAGAAGTATTACATTAAAGAATCTCCTATTTCCTTTAAAAGTTTTAGTGAGCTTGATTCAAGCATTTATTCTTTTAAAACAATTTAAACCCCATATAGTAGTGGGTACTGGCGGCTTTGCTAGTGGTCCAGTTTTACAAATGGCCCAATGGTTAAAACTGCCTACCTTAATTCAAGAACAAAATTCTTATCCGGGTATTACCAATAGAATTTTGAGTAAAAAAGTAGGTGCGATTTGCGTTGCTTTTGAAGGAATGGAACGCTTTTTCCCCGCCCAAAAAATAAAGATCACTGGAAATCCCATCCGTGCGAATCTTCAACAATTACCTCCTGCTGAATCTGCCAAAGCCCACTTTGGATTAGATTTAAAAAAACCGGTACTTGCTGTAATAGGGGGTAGTCTCGGCGCTAAATCAATTAATGAGTTAATCGCAAAACAGCTACCCACTATCCAAATGCTTAATTTGCAAATACTCTGGCAGTGTGGTGCCTTGTATTATGAAAAGTATAAAAATCTTGCTGCCAAAGAGGTAGTTATCCGACCCTTTATTTATGAAATGGATCAATTTTATTCGGCTTCTGATTTTTTGATCTCTAGAGCAGGGGCGGGAAGTCTGTCAGAATTGAGCTGTATTGCAAAGCCCTTAATATTAATTCCTTCTCCTAATGTTACAGCCAATCATCAATTCCATAATGCAATGGCTTTGGTCCGTAAAGGGGGGGCTTTTGTAATTGAAGAACAAAATTTAGATGCTGATTTTGAAGGTCTATTAAAACAATTAGTAAAAGATACTCGGATACAAAAGGAAATGAAAACAGCACTTAAAGGTTTAGCCAAGCCTGAGGCAACCAAAGCCATTATCAATGAAATAAAAGGACTGCTATGAAATCCAAACAAAAAACCTTTTATTTTATTGGCATCGGCGGTGTAGGCATGTCTGCTCTGGCACGCTTGTGTGTATTAGAGGGGCATGATGTCTATGGTTATGATAAGGTGCAGTCTACTGTTACCACTGATCTAACAGAGCAAGGAATTGAGATTACGTATCAAGAGACTTTGACGGCCCTTCCCCCAGCAGTATTAAACCCTACAACTCAAATTATTTATACAGCAGCCATTCCCGCCTCTCATGAACAGCTCAATTATTTTATCAATAAAGGATATTCGGTAAGGAAGCGCGCCGTATTTTTAGCGGATTGGTGCGCGGGAAAACCCACGATAGCCGTAGCAGGAACTCATGGTAAGACTACTACTATGGCTTTTTTGACACATATTTTTTCTCATACCCACCAATCATTTACCGCTTTGATGGGTGGTTTTTTTCAAAATAACAATTCAAATTTATATCGGACAGGGGATGATTTTGTGCTGGTAGAAGCGGATGAATACGACCGCTCTTTTCTTCATTTACACCCTACCCTTGCTGCGGTTACTTCCCTCGATCCAGACCATTTAGATATTTATGAAACGGCGGATGAATTTAAAGCAGCATTTGATGTATTTTCCAAACAGGTAAGACAGCAGCTAATCGTAGCTCAGGGGATTCCTTTAGCAGGATTAACTTATGGTATTGAGGTTGAGGCAGACTATCAAATTAAAAATATTGAGCGGCTAGAGGAAGGCTATCGTTTTGATTTAAAAACACCGCATAACATCTATACGGATTTAAAATTAAATCAGCTTGGGGCACATAATCTGAGCAATATGTTGTGTGCTGTTGCGCTGGCTGATCAGGCAGCAATTCCTATGCCTAGTATTCTAGATTCCCTGTCTTCTTTTCCAGGCGTATATCGCAGGATGAATCGTTTTAAATGGAACGGGAAATTATTATTTGATGATTACGCCCACCACCCCTCAGAAATTCAATCCGTATTGGAAACGCTGAAGAGCTTTTATCCTTCAGAAAGCTGCGGTGTTGTCTTCCAACCTCATTTATTTTCAAGGACTCGGGATTTTTACCCTCAGTTTTTGGCAATACTCTCAAAATTTGATGAAGTTTTATTACTTGAGATTTATCCTGCCAGAGAAACACCCATAGAGGGGATTAGTTCGAATCAGCTTTTAAATGATTTGGACCACCCTTCAAAAAAATTAATTTCTAAGCAAGAACTACCACAAGCAATTAAAGCAGGTCACTCTAGTGTTTTTGCCCTCTTAGGGGCTGGAGATATTGGGGTAGAAATTCAAAAATTAAAATCAGAAACAGAAGAAGTATGAAAAACTATAAATCGCTTATATTTTTTAGTCTGATGTCCCTATTTTTAGTTGGCAGCTTCTGGTTTTCAAATGAAAAAAATAGTCAGAGAACAAACGATGAAATAGCAATTTATTTCACGGATTCTCAGTTATTTTTTGATCCCTCTTCGGTTAATAAATTGTTAACACTAAACACTAATGAGCAGTCAAATGATCTTAAAGAAAGTTTAGATTTGAATATGCTCGAGACCCAGTTAAACCGAATACCTGAAGTAAAAAAAGCAGAAGTTTTTAGACTTCCTAAAGGAGCATTGGCTGTAGAAATTACTGAACGAAAACCCCAATTTATAGTGGATACGTATCAGCGATATTACAGCGATGCTTCGGGCGCCGTATTTACTTTTCGGTCTATAGATAGTATAGCACTTCCAGTATTTAAAACAGACAGTCTGGAGTCTACACTTCCAACCACAGCTGATCTTATTGTAAAACTCCGAAAAGATGCACTGCTGGAAAGCGAACTTGAAACCCTTTATTTGGAAAACCAGGAGTATATTTTAGACTTGCGTTCATTTCCATTTCAAGTCGTTTTGGGAGATTCTACCCAGCTAAAAAATAAACTAGAAAAACTAAAAATATTTTGTGCCTTTCAAACAAGTCAGGACAGTTTGATCGGCTATGATAAAATTAATTTGAGCTATAAAAATCAGGTAGTAGCCACAACACTTTAAATTATGGAACAAACAGCTATTTCAGTAGGACTTGATATTGGCACCACTAAAATTGTCGCTTTAGTAGGTCAAAAAAATGAATTCAATAAAGTTGAAATTCTAGGCGTTGGAAAATCAAAAAGTCTTGGCGTTCACCGAGGGGTAGTCAATAATATTACACAAACCATCCAATCTATCCAACAAGCAGTAGAGGATGCTAAGCTCAATTCTGGCCATGAAATTTCGGATGTAGTTGTTGGGATTGCAGGGCAGCATATTCGAAGTATTCAACACAGCGATTATATCACTCGCCCCAATCCGGAAGAAGTAATTAATGAAGAGGATATTCAAGAATTAATTCAGCAGGTTTACAAGCTTGTCATGTTGCCTGGCGAAGAAATAATCCATGTGCTTCCGCAGGAATACAAAGTAGACGGTCAAGCGGAGATTAAAGAGCCTGTAGGTATGCACGGAGGTAGGTTGGAGGCTAATTTCCATGTAGTGGTAGGTCAGGTATCTTCAATAAAAAATATTGGGAGATGCATTAAAAGCGCGGGTCTTAATATGGCCAATATAACACTCGAGCCCTTAGCTTCTTCTGAAGCCGTACTGAGTTTTGAAGAAAAAGAAGCGGGGGTAGCGCTAATCGATATTGGAGGGGGAACAACTGATTTGGCCATTTTCAAAGATGGAATTATTCGCCATACTGCGGTGATTCCCTTTGGAGGCAATGTCATTACAGAAGACATCAAAGAGGGATGTTCCATTATTGAAAAACAAGCGGAGTTGTTAAAGATCAAATTTGGTTCTGCATGGCCTGGTGAAAATAAGGATACAGAAATTGTTTCTATTCCTGGTTTAAGAGGAAGAGATCCCAAAGAAATTTCTTTAAAAACACTGTCAAAAATTATCAATGCGCGGGTGGTGGAAATCATCGAGCAAGTCTATTTAGAAATAAAAAATTACGGACACAACGAGCAAAAGAAAAAATTGATTGCGGGTATTGTACTTACAGGCGGAGGCAGTCAACTCAAGCATTTAAAGCAACTTGTTGAGTATATAACAGGAATGGATACCCGCGTGGGATATCCCAGTGAGCATTTGGCTGGAAATACGCAAGAAACCGTATCAAGTCCCCTATTTGCGACTTCTGTAGGTCTATTAATGAGCGCTTTAGAAGGAGCCGCAGTAGCCGTTGCGTCTAGTGAAAAAGGGGAAGAAACCTCCACAAGTGAAGACAGCGAACAGTCTGCCCCAGTAGCGGCAAAAAGGAAGTCTATATTAGACCGCTTTGGAGAGAAATTAAAGGAATTTTTAGATAATGCATAATTAGTAGTAAACTATGGATCAAGAAGAAAATAAAGAAATCAGTTTCGATTTACCCAAAAACCGCAGCAATGTGATTAAAGTCATGGGAGTAGGCGGTGGAGGAAGTAATGCGATTAACTATATGTTTCAGCAAGGGATCAAAGGGGTAGACTTTATTATTAGCAATACCGATGCGCAAGCATTATCTGAAAGTGGAGTACCTACAAAAATTCAACTTGGGGCCAGTCTAACAGAAGGACTGGGTGCGGGGGCGAATCCAGAAGTAGGAGCAAAAGCAGCCCAAGAGAGTCAAGATGAAATACACAGTATTTTGGCAACCCAAACCAAAATGATCTTTATTACCGCCGGAATGGGAGGAGGAACAGGGACTGGCGCAGCCCCTATTATAGCCCAAATGGCCAAATCCATGGACATCCTAACTGTAGGTATCGTAACGATGCCCTTTCAGTTTGAGGGCAAATTACGACTCGAGCAAGCCCAAAAAGGCTTAGAAAAAATCAGAAAAGCGGTGGATGCACTCATCGTAATCAATAATAATAAATTAAGAGAGGTATATGGCAATCTAGGCTTTAAGGCTGGTTTTGCCAAAGCTGATGAAGTCTTAGCCACTGCAGCCCGAGGAATAGCAGAAGTGATCACGCACCACTATACACAAAATATTGATTTAAAAGATGCCAAAACAGTACTGACAAACTCAGGTACAGCAATAATGGGTTCTGGGACCGCTTCGGGTAGTAATCGGGCGCAAGAGGCCATCGTAAAGGCATTGGACTCACCCCTTTTAAATGACAATAAGATTACGGGATGTAAAAATGTATTGCTTCTTATCGTCTCTGGATCAGATGAAATAACAATAGATGAAATTGGTGAAATCAATGACTATATCCAGACTGAAGCGGGAAACCATACAAATATTATTATGGGTGTGGGTGAAGACGAAAGCCTAGGAAATGAAGTTTCTGTTACGGTTATCGCTACTGGCTTTGGTATTGAACAACAGAATGAGATTTCCAATACGGAGGCTAAAAAAATCATTCATTCGCTGGATGACGAACAAAAAATTGTTCACGATTTAAGCGATACTGAAGGGACAGATGAAAATTTAGGATTAGAAACTTTTGAATCGCCAGAGGAAGAACAAATGAAGGTTTCCTATATGGAGAAGAATAAAGAAATAGAAAACCCACTAATTCAAACTACAGCCCTATTAAGAGAAATTGAATTTAGTTATGAAGAGGTTGTAGTGGAGCCTAGTATTTTGAGTGAACCTGCTCCCACTTTTTTGGAGGTGGAGGAATTTGAGAAGCAGGACATTGACGATGACTCTCATTTAGAAAGTGACTTTTTCAATCCAGCTGCTGAACTTGAATTGACGGATGAATTATTAAGCCTAGACCCAGAGGGAGGCGTGACAGAAAATGAAATACCCCTAGCTGAAGCTGAGGATGAAAATTTAGCAGAAGAAGAAGTTGAAGAGGCTGTTGATTTTGAATTGGCTTCTACTTTTTTTGAAAGTCAAAAAGAGGATGAAAGTGAAGAATTAATGAGTGAAAACACTACTGAAGGTCTTGAAACGGAGGAAGAAGTAGGGGCAGAAGAGTTTGATTTTATCTTTAATGAAATTGAAACCAAATACCACCTCGAATTAGAAGTAATTGATCCCGAAGTAGTCCGTGCTGAAAGCCAGATAGAAATGGAATTTGATCAACCTTTGCCTACCAAGAGTGAATCACAACCCCTTCCTATACTCAATGAAGAGGTACCCGAATTTCAAAAAGAACAAACCACTACAAAAGATTTTGATGAGGCTGCCCTGGAGGTAAAATTTGAACTCAAAACAGAAGAAAAACCGACTGTAGCCCCGCAAAAAAAGGAAGTGAGAGAAAGCCTAGATACTGCTCCTCCTCCCCTTGCTGAAGCCAATCCTTTTGACCAGTCTATTGATCAAACCTTAGCCGCACAGAATGAAAAAAGAAAAGAACACCTTAAGGCTTTCAATCACCGGTTTATGCATCAAATGCAGCGTGTAGATGAACTTGAGAAGCAGCCGGCCTATAAAAGAAAGGGCTTAGATTTGGAGGAAGACGTATCTGAAGCCCCTTCTCGAACAAGTTTGGATACAGACAGTAATGATGATTTACAACTGCGTTCCAATAATTCTTTCTTACACGATAATGTAGATTAAATAATTTAAAGAAATGGGAATACTGAGCAACCTAGGTGAAGAATTGAAGAATGCCATGCGTTCAAAAGATACAGTGAAATTAGAATCATTAAGAGCGATTAAATCAGCGGTTTTATTAGCCCAAACTGCCAGTGGTGGTTCGGCAGATTTGAGCGATGAAGAAGCAATAAAATTACTCCAGCGTTTAGTCAAACAAAGAAAAGACAGCGCTGCACTTTATAAAGAACAAAATAGAACTGATTTAGCAGAACCTGAAGAGGCACAAGCCGAAATCATTGAAGCCTTTTTACCTACCCAGCTTTCAGCGGAAGAACTAGCCCAAGCTGTCAATGCGGTAATCCAAAGCACTGGGGCCTCAGGTATGCAAGATATGGGTAAAGTGATGGGAGTGGTGTCTAAACAATTGGCGGGGAAAGCTGAAGGAAAGCGTATTGCAGATGAAGTTAAAAAGCAACTGGGGGCTTAAAGCCAGAGCTTAGAATCCCTCTGATGCTCACAATCCCTGCAGATTTTATTTTTCTTTTTTTTTGACGTATTTCTTACTCTAAACTCTTTTAGCGGCTTCTCTTTTCTACACAAATTACATTTTTGTTTTTCCATAGGGGATCGCTACAGTTTACAATACTTCTTATTAGTCTATTAAGGCGTAGGTCACATAAAGAAATTGGGTTCCTTCTGGATTCCAAGAAGGGACATTTATTGTTCCTTGCCCCCCGTAAAAAGCAGCTGTTAGATCACTCATTTTTTTGGAAGACAAATCCAAAAGACGAAGTTTTACTTGTCTACCAAAAGGATGCTGCTGTCCCTGATCTTCAATGTAACTAATGATAACTGCATTTTGATTGTGAGGAGCGATATGAGCAAACCAGTTTGAGTAATTGTCAAAGGTCATCTGCTCTTTATTTGATCCGTCAGTAAGCATTCTCCAAATTTGCATTTTACCTGTTCGGAAGGAGTTAAAATAAATATACTTTCCATCAGGACTATATTCAGGGCCATCGTCTAAACCTTCAGCAGTAGTGAGTCTTTTTTCTTCACCCCCGCTAGCGCTCATTTTATAAACATCATAGTTCCCATTGCGCTCGGCACAGTAAACAATTGTTTCCCCGTCTGGAGAAACCCCATGCCAGTAAGAAGGGCTTAAAGGAGTTAATAATTCCGGTTGGCCTCCTTTTAGAGGAACTTTATAAATAAAAGAGCTGTGCGTTTTGATTTCATTTTGTCCACCCGAAAAAAATAAGGTTTTGCCGTCAAAAGAAATGCCATGATCATTATTGTTTTTCGATAATTCTCCTGTATCTATTTCCCCTAAAGCTTCTCCTTTTAGGCTGTATTTTTCTATTTTTCCATTACTATTCAGTAGCAGATAAGTCCCGTTCGGGGCCCAATTGGGCGCTTCAAAATGACGATTTTCACGAGTTACTAAAAGAGATTCTTTAGTTATCATATCATAGATATATAAGGAGCTTTGCACTTTTTTACCCTCTGGGATCTGAGCGTGCGCTACAGAAAAAAAGGAAAGAGTATATAAAAAGAAGAGACAATTTTTCATAAACAAAATAAAGTTGAGAAAAGTTACAAATTAATTTTGAGCCCAGAGAGATCTTGTTGTTTACAAGGGCTTAGGGATTTACCTTAATTGAAAGCGTTTAGAGAATCGTATTTTAATTAAAATTATACCTAATTTAGCCCTCTGTAGGCCCAGTAGTTCAACTGGATAGAATATCAGATTTCGGCTCTGAGGGTTGGGGGTTCGAATCCTCCCTGGGTCACTTTTTTACTAGCTAACTGTTTGTACTTCAGTTAGCTATTTTTTATAGACTTTCCCTTTTTTGATCACAAGGTCTACCTTTTGTAAAAGGGAAATATACCGGAGTACATCACCTTTTACTCCTATAATATCGGCTTGCTTTCCTTCGCTTATAGTCCCTACTTTATCTTCTACTCCCATGAATTTTGAGGGCCAGTAGGTTGCCGATTTGATTGCTTCTAAGGGAGAAACTCCCATTTCTCTTACCCAAATATCCAATTCATTCCAAGTACTTTGCGAATGAAATTTCATTGGGACTCCACTGTCTGTTCCGATGAGCATTACAACCCCTGCTTTTTTAAGTTGGTCAAACTTTGTTTTTAGGGTGGGTTTCCGAATAGAGGTTAATTGGAAATAGGGGAGTTCACCTGGTTTTTTTATAGAGTTTTTAATGTCATTGACAATACTATCTGGGAGTCCCAGATGCCAGCTTTTATTGTCTAAGCTTTCAGGATTTTTGATCACATAGTCATGGTTAAAAAGCACCTCAATTGTGGGGGTCCAATAGAGGGGGCCTAAATTCATTTGGGCCGTACGCTCAATAATTGAGGCGATAATATCGTCTGGATAAGCGGGTGCTGAGGAAAGACCTGTATGCTCAAAATTATCTACTCCTGCTTCTAATCCCAATCTGATTTCCTCTGGGCGGTGAGAATGGGCTACTACTTTCAAACCCTTAGAATGGGCCTCCCCTACAATCGCTTGAATTTCTTCTTTAGTCATCTCATCTTGATCAATTAATTTGATACAATCAACACCTGCATCGGCTAGCTTTCTCACTTTAGCTCGGGCATCTTTTTCTCCATTAACCCCCCATCTAAAGGCTTCGGTGCCCGGATAGGGTTTTTTTTGTAAAAAGGGTCCACTGACATAGAGGGTAGGCCCTGGTATTTCCCCTGCATTAATCGCTTCTCTGGTTCTTATACTGGCCTGTAAGGGACCCCCTAAATCTCTTGCACTTGTAACTCCTGCAAGTAGCAGTTGATTCGCAGAAGCGGGCATAATGACTTTTTCAAAAAGCGGCAAATACGTTTTATCCCAATAGGTATAATCAGCATGTCCCGTAATCATAAGATGAACATGCATATCCCACAGACCCGGAAGGATACTCATACCTTCGGTAGAAATAATTTCGGCTTCTTCAGGTATAGGGACACTTCCTACAGTGCCTACTTTAATGATAGTTTCATTTTCAATGATGATGACACTGTTTGGAATGGGTTCATTTCCATATCCATCAATGAGTGTGCCTCCTACTAAAGCTTTTTTTTGAGCCAATAGAAAGGTGGGAAGAAATAAGAGAAAAAGGAGTTTTTTCATGATCAATAAAAGTTATTTTTTTTCATAGCCTGGCCCTTTGACAAACCGCCCTCCATAGGCGCCTGTATGGTTACCGTTTTCAAGTACATGAGTACCGTTTACCCATACATGATTGACCCCTGTGGCATATTGCATGGGATTTTCAAAGGTGGCGTGGTCACTAATTTCACTTGGATCAAAGACAACTACATCTGCAAAATACCCTTTTTTAAGTTGGCCTCTATTTTGAATTTTTAAATTGGAGGCAGGGAGCCCTGTAAGTTTATAAATAGCTTCTTCAAGAGAAATTACATTTTCTTCTCTCACATACTTTCCAAGAAGACGGGCAAAATTTCCAAAAGCTCTGGGGTGGGTGCTGTTTTTTGAAAATACCCCTTCGGGTGACATTGTACCTGCATCTGATCCAAAACTCATATAGGGGAGTTTTATCTGTTTTTTGATATTTTCTTCGGTCATTAAAAAGTAAACTGTACCGACTCTACTTCCATCCTGTATGACTAAATCGATGGCTGTTTCTTCTGGACTTTTTCCTCTCATTTTAGCGACTTCCGTTAGTGTTTTTCCAGTCAGGTATTTTAAGCTGTCATTTTTAAAACCCACTAAAATTAATTTATCTGAAGACTCTGCCGCTCTCATGAGGTTTTCCCATTGATCTGTATCCGTTTTCATTTCTTTTATTACTCTTTTTCTGATAGCAGGATCTTTTAAGCGCGCGATCCACTGATCAAGGCCTCCTTCTTGAACCCATGGGGGCATAGAAGCGTCCAATCCAGTGGCTCCGGCAATATAGGTATACATGTCTGTGGTAATTTCCAAGCCTTTTGCTCTTGCAGAATCAATTTTTTGAATGACTTGATCCAGTTTATACCAATTTTTTTTCCCACTTTGCTTAAGGTGGTAGATCTCTGCACGGATACCAGATTGATCTGCTATGGTTAATAGTTCATCGACACTTTCAAGCAGCTTATTTCCTTCACTCCTCATATGCGAAATATAAAGGGCATCATATTCTGCCGCTACTTTACAAAGCGCGATGAGCTCCTCTGTACTCGAATAAAATGCGGGAGCATAGATCAGTGATGAGCCGATTCCCATGGCGCCTTCTTTCATGCCCTGGTGAACGAGGTTTTTCATGAGTGCTAATTCGGACTCATTGGGCTTTCTGTCTTCATAGCCTACCGCATTAATTCGCAGGGTGGTAGCGCCTATAAAGGAGGCTATATTTGTAGAAACTCCTTTGTCTTCTAAAAATTGAAGGTATTCCCCTAATGTAGTCCAATTGATATCATATTTGATATCTCCTTGGTTTTTTTTCATATAAGTTTTTAGTTCCTCATTAAGCGGCCCCCAGGACATGCCTTCACCAAAAACTTCAAGTGTTACCCCTTGTCGGATATCGCTTTGAGAGTTCCCCTCTTCTATCAAAGTTTCGACCCCCCAGCTGAGCATATTGATAAATCCGGGAGAGACGGCTTTATCAGTGGCATTGATTATTTTTTTTGCTGTAAAAAATTTTGGAGGACCTATATAAAATATCTTATCGCCTTTAAGGGCTACTGTTCCCTGGTAGGGGGGCGCTCCTGTTCCGTCATAAACGGTCCCATTTTGGATTAAAACATCAACCTCTGCTTCAGAGGAACAGGAGTAAAATAACGGTACTAATAAGAGTAAAATTAAATTTTTAAAATGCATCTGTAGTTTTATTTTATGATAATTTGTGGTGTAGAAGCGGTTGTCGTATTTATTTCTAAAAGACGTGCCTCGAAATCTTTCATACGCTGTTGATGGCTATTGAGCTCCTCCGTTATGCTTTTAATCCGGTCTAATTGAGGTAGCGTTGGTGGATTTGTTGTATTGTCAATGGCTCGCATAAGCGATCGGATTTCTTCTCTTAGTCGGGGTCTTTGTCTGTAATTCATCGAAGGAGGGGGCCTCATTAAATGCTCTTCTTTATAGGCTACTAATTCTTGATGGGTTGTACTGACGAGACTTTTGGCATTAGCATTTGATTCAAGTTTTTCATTGAGAATTGCCAATTGATCGATTACTCCGCTAAACTGATCGATTAACTGATGGGTCTGGCTGAGCAAATTTCTCAATTCCAGTAGGGCGTCTAATTTGGCTTTATAAGCTTCAGTAGACATTTTAATTCGCAGATCTCCGATTACATTTATATCGGTTTCCAGCTTTGTCCCCTTGTGACTGATATGGGCCACATATTTACCAGGAATTACTTTAGGCCTGATACTGCCATAGCTAAATCCTTCTTTAATCTGGTTTTTTAGCACTACAGCACCATCATGTCCCAAATCCCAAACGACTCTATTAATTCCTTTTTTGCCTTGTTTATGGGTAAGTGTCGTTATTAAATTTCCTGCCTTATCTTTTATTTGAATCTGTATCGCCTCTTGCGCATCTTGATTTAGATAAAAATTTATATAGGCCCCATATTCTGGATTTTTTGCTTTATAAGTTCTGTCTCCTAAATTTTCTAACCGCCAATACATATTCCAGAGCACAGCTTCTCTTACTTCAAATAAATGGATCTCTTTTCCTTCAGCATTGGGAAGCTCTTCCAGTGGTCTGATGTCATCTAAAATATAAGCCCCACGTCCATGTGTACCCACAATTAAATCTCGATCTCGCTTTTGAATTCTAAGATCTCTGACCGAAACATTAGGTAGATCGACATTGATCTTTTCCCAGTTTTTTCCTTTATTCCAGCTAGCATAAATTCCATGCTCCATTCCAGCGAATAGCAAATCGGAATTGTGAGGATCCTGACGTACTACTTTTACATAGTCGTCCTGTGGGAGGTCTGCAGAAATTTTCTGCCAGGTTTTCCCAAAGTTTTCTGTCATAAAGATATAAGGACTAAAATCATCCATTCTGTGTTGGTCTACAACAACAAATGCAGTTCCTGCATTGTGCTCTGAAGCATGAATTTTTGAAACCCAAGAATATTCAGGCAGCCCCTTAATCCTACTATTTAGTTTATTCCATGATCCTCCCCCATCCATAGTAAGTTGAATATTTCCATCATCTGTTCCTGCCCAGATGACCCCTTTTTGAAGAGGAGATTCAGCGATATATAAAACAGTACAGTGAAATTCTGCAGCCGTATTATCCTGATAGATTGTTCCTCCAGAAGACCTTTGTTTTGATTTGTCATTCGTCGTTAAATCTGGACTGATTACTTCCCAACTTTTACCTCTATTTTGAGATTTAAAAATGACATTTCCACCGACATAAACTGTTTCCGGATCATGGGGAGAGATGTGTATTGGGGCGTCCCAATTAAACCTGTACTTATGCTTTTCTATGGCATCCCCAGCGGAACCCACAATTTTAGGATAAGGGTGAATTGTCTGTACATTTCCATAGCGAGCGTCTACTAAAAAGGGCACACCCCCTTGAAGATTGGTATAGACTAAATGTTCATTTCCAGGGATGGGTTCTGCATAGTACCCATCGCCATAAGCCAGACCTTTCCAGTGTCTTTTCAGTATTCCTGCTTCATATAAAGAGTTACTCGGTCCTACCCAAGTTCCGTTGTCTTGAAGCCCGCCATAGACATTATAGGGTCTTAGATTGTCAACTTGAATTTGATAAAATTGAGACAATTCTATATTATTAATCACTTCCCAGCTGTCACCACCATCAAATGACCGTTGAAAACCACCATCACTCCCATTGAGAATATAATCTGGGTTTTCCGGGTCAATCCATAGCGCCTGATGATCACCGTGGACTGTTGTGGCGATTTGTTCCCAACTGGCGCCACTGTCTTTAGAACGGCTTAACCTTCCTGAGATGGAAAATAAAATATTGGGGCGTTTCGGATCCACCCGAACATCACTGTAATAAAAGGGTCTAAAATTAATATTGGGATCGTCATTCACTAAAGTCCAATGGGCACCCTTGTCTTCAGAAAGGAAAGCGGTTCCGCCTCCTTCAAACTCGGTCATGAGATAAATAATATTGGGATCACTCTGTGCAATATGTATACCTGGACGCGCCATATCTGTCTGGGGGAGTCCGTTCATAATTTTTTTCCATGTCGCACCACCATCTGTTGTTTTATAAATTGCGGTATTTTGACCTCCATCGTCAAAGCGCCAAGGCTTTCTTCTAAAGGTCCACATACCCGCATACATGATTCTTGGATTTTCATTTTCCATGGCAAGATCTGCACAGCCTGTATTTTCGTCTATATACAGAATTTTATCCCAAGTTTTTCCACCATCTGTGGTTTTAAATACGCCTCTTTCTTTATTGGGGCCCCATTCTTTTCCGAGGGCACAAATACAGGCGGTATCGGGATCATTAGGGTCTACTACGATGCGTTTTATTCTTTCTGTTTCTTTGAGACCAAGGTGTTCCCAAGAGTCTCCACCATTGACAGAACGGTAAACACCCCAACCATAGCCCACACTATTTCTTGGATCTCCTTCACCAGTTCCCACCCAAAGCACGTTTTTATCTGAAGGGGCTAGGGTCAAAGCACCAATTGAATAGGCTCTTTGGTTTTCAAAAATGGGGGTAAAACTGACCCCACCGTCCGTGGTTTTGTGTATGCCTCCATCAGCTCCACTTACATAAAAAGTCGACACATCTCCAGGGACACCGTCAATATCTGTTACACGGCCGCCCATATTTGCTGGCCCAATGGCACGCCAAGAATAATCATTCATTAAGCTTGCTTTTTGGGCAAAGATTGTTGTATTGATTCCCGAATAGAGAACCGTTAATATTAAAATATAGCTGTGTTTTATTAAATTTTTCATGATTTTATAGTTTCTATTCTTTATCAGATACCCCAATTTTTTAAGCGATGTTTTTTTGGAGCTGTTTTTTTAAGACGTTCTTTAATCTTATTTAAATACATTGTATTGTATCGCAGTCTAGAGATATAATTAGGATTTTCTTGGTCACCATTCCAGCAATGCTCTGCCCCATTTCCATAATCTACCTCTCCGCCGTAGTAGGGGTTAGTTGTTTTTTCTAAAAATGCTTCAGTAAGCACCACGGCATTATTGAGATAGTAGTTGTCCATATCACCACAATAAATATTTACCTTTCCTTCGAGGTCTTTCCCTATTTTATCCCAATCTCTTTCCATGATATAGCGAAGGTCATAGTTTTCTTTCCAGTAATTGGCAACCTCATGATCAATTTCTCCGGTGAGTTTGTCCCAAATAGGTTTGGGGTAACCATTCTCTCCCACTGGGGAGTATACTGCTTGCCAGATGTCCCATTGATCCCCTGAGCGGCTGTTGTCTCCAAGGATATATTCTCTCCGATTCATATCTATTAGCTGGGTTTTGATATGGCCTTTTCCATCTCTCATTCCAGGTCTCAATGTTTTTTTAAATTCTCCTTCTTTATAGTAAGCATTTTTATCCTCATAAATATCTACTACTGTATATGCTCGGAAATCGATTGGATCAGGACATGCAGCAAAGCATCCATTATATTCTTTGGGATAAAAAACTTGAACTGCCAGTGCTTCCCATCCGCCTGTTGAGCCTCCATAGAGGAAACGTCCCCAACCTGCTCCAACGCCATTGAATAATTTTTCTATATGAGGAATTAATTCGAAGGTAATCGCATCACCATAAGGCCCCAAATTTGCGGAATTTACAGCATAAGAATCATCATAATAAGGGTTCTGATGTTGTATTTCAATTACTAAAAATCGAGGAAAGTCTTTGGAGGTCCATTGTCTATAAAAATCATACGCTTCTTTTTCTTGAATGTATTTATAGCCTGTAATCCCAAATCGGGGATTAAAAATAGAATCTTCTTTTGCTGCTTTTGGGGGTGTTGTTCTAAAGCCCCCAATGGTTTTTGGGAAATGCCCGTGAAAAACCATTAATGGATAACGGGTCTCAGCTGCTTTGTCAAAGCCCTCAGGGACTAAAACATTGGCTTGTAAATACATAGGGCGACCCCAAAATTCTGAAAGTAACTCACTTTTAATTTTTATGTGTTTGATATATTCTGTATCCTGAACGGGTTCAATCGGAGGAATTTCTTCAGTAATATTTAGCTTAATAGGCGTCCCTTTTTGATAATTAATTTTTAACGGCTTGCTGTAAATATTTTTTGGAGAAGTATTCCAATGTTGCCCTTCTCCTTGGTCCATTGGAAGTTTTACTTGATGTCCATTTGCTAGATTAAAAGTCTCATATTTATGGAGTAAGGCTTGCATATAATAGATTCCTGTTTCTAAGTCAGCCAAGTTTTCAATCGGATAGGCTTCAGTGGAAGAATTAAAAATTTCAATTTGCCCGCTCTCCCATTGATTTACATTTTTACCTACAACTATACCCGAATCATTTGTATCATTAATTTGAAATCGGGGTTCTTTTGAGCCATCTTTTGAAATTAGCACAAGAAGTCTCCCATCAAAAGGACCTTCAGAAAGCTTACCGTCATAAGTAACTTCAATGATAGGACTATCATTATTAGGAGTACAAGAAGTCAATAGAAACATAGCGATCACTGTAAAAAGTGAAAGCCTTAGGGATTTATTTTTTTTCATATATAAAAAATTGATTATCAATTTAGTAAAAAAATCAATGTACCTTGGTTAATGTTGACTATATTGTATTGATTAAATTAGGTACTTAAAATTATAAACTATGAAAAATTTTTGCTTACTTATAATAAGCATCCTTTGCTTCCAAGGGTATGCACAAGAAAAGTTTGGGGGCTTGGCGGCAGGGCCTTATAAAAAACTTGTCATTAGAGGTGCCATGGTAATACCGGGCCATGGAGGTCCTCCAGTGGGTCCTTATGATATAGTCATAAAAGGAGATCAAATTACAGATATGATTCCTTTTGATCCCGTTACAGCTAAAAGTAGAGGGGAGGTAAAAAGAGAAGAAGGCGATCGGGTGATCAATGCAGAAGGAAAATATGTACTACCCGGAATGATCGATCTGCATATGCACCTCAGAACAGATCCTATGCCTTTAGAATATGTCTATTACTTAAAACTGGCACATGGGGTTACTACTATGGTTCCCGGTTCTGACAGAGGGCTTAAATCTGGGATGGAACAAGCAAAACTCAGTAAGCAAAATAAAATATTAGCACCTAAACTATTTCCTATTTGGTCTTATGGGGCTATGACAGACTTTGATCCAATCGCATTAGATGATCCTAAAAATGCACCAGAGGTGGTCAAACAAATGTTTGCAAAAGGTGCGCATGTAGTAAATGCAGGAAATTTAGGATGGAGTCAAGAATTACTCAAGGCGGTATGTGAGGAAGTAACCAAGAATGGAGGGATTACCACCTACCACATTCCTCCGAGTACTACTGCTGTAACTCAAGCTGTGGATGCGGCTCGATTAGGAGTTACCATGATAGAGCACCACTATGCTTATGCAGAGTCCGCACTCGATCGACAGGTTCAAAATTTTAAGCCCACTTACAATTACAATGACGAAAATGAGCGGTTTCGTCAGGCTGGAGTAGTCTGGTCTCAAACCAATGAAAAAAGACTCCTTACAGAAATAGCAGATTCACTGTATCACTACGGAGTTACAATGCTCCCTACAAGGGTTGTTTATGAGGCGAATAGAGATATAATTAGAGCGCAAAGCCTCCCTTGGCACAAAAAATACACCCATCAGTTACTCATCGAGCGAAATGGGCCAGATCCTAACTACCATGGTGCCTATCATTATAATTGGACCAGCGATGACGAGTATCATTGGTCTAAGGCATTTGACCTCTGGGGAGATTTGATTTTTGAGTTTAATAAGCGCGGAGGAAGAGTGGCTTATGGGACAGATGATAGCTATATTTTCGCTACCCCAGGATTTTCAAATATTCGAGAATTACAACTTTTAAGAGAAACGGGCATGCATACTCTAGAGGTTTTAAAATCAGCAACTCTAAATAGTGCAAAAACATTAAGACAAGAAAAATTAGGATTGGTTAGACCCGGCTATATTGCGGACCTGATCATTGTGAATGAAAGTCCGTTATACAATTTGAGAAATATGTATAGTTTCGGAGCACTCACTACCGAAGCCTCCGGGGAAATGGTCAGAAAAGGGGGGATTATGCACACGATTAAAGACGGGATTGTTATTGAGAATGATAAACTTATGGAAGAGGTAGAAAAAATGGTAAAAATTTCGAAAGAAGGAGCCAAACCAACTGCCATGGAAGTCCCATTTATTATGAACTAGAATTCAATGCGCCTAGTCACACTGCTGCTCTTGCTGTGCGTTATGCACACTGAGGCCCAAACTTATATGAATAATATGCTGGCGGACAGCATCAATACCAATACCCAATTAAAATCCGAACGGTTTCGCTCCATGTGGAATGGTAAAATCAAAGGAGATCGTTATGTAAATGACTCCTTTACTAGGGGTAAAATAAATCAAGAAGCCTATTTACTTCGTTATGACCTCTATGAAGATCGTTTTGAATTTAAAAAACAAATCAACGCACCAGAGGACTATGTGATTCGTGATCTTTCAATAGTAGTACATTATGATACTGTTGATTACTATTTTTTACCTTATTACTACAGAAGTAAAAAGAAATTCAATGTAGGCTATCTGAGCCTGATTCGTGATCTGGATACCGCTAAAATTTATAAAAAAAATGAGGTAACATTCAGACCCGCCACCTTTTCACCCACTACTATTGAAATTGGTTTTCCCCCAAGATTTATCAAAAGAGTATTGTATTTCATCCAAAAAGCAGAAGAAACCCCTGTTCAAATCAGCAAAAAACAGCTAAAAAAATTAAATCTTAGCGCGATCCTTTTGGACTAAGTTTTTTTCAAATTCTACATTTTTTAGTAGTTGAAAACTAAAATTACTATTTACCATAATCACTTTAGGCTAACTTATTAATTAAAATAAGTAAAAAAGTATTACTTTAGTTAACATATTTTTAACAAATAAGAATTTTATGATGAAATCTAAAACAAACAAACTGAAATTGAGTGCCTTATTATGGGTATTTCTGATTCCAGTTCTATCTTTTGCTCAGCAGTCTCTATCGGGAACGATTACAGATGCTGACACAGGAGAACCTCTTTTAGGGGTTACAGTGCTTGTTCAAGGAACTAACAAGGGAACGGTTTCAGATTTTGATGGGAATTATACCATCAATAATCTTGATCCAGGCGATTATGTTGTTCAAGCTTCTTATACTGGGTATTCCAAGCTATCACAAACTGTGAATATTGGAAACACGGATGTTGAGCTTTATATACAATTGACATTTTCGGCCTCTGAGCTTGATGAAATTGTAGTAACAGGTACGGGTGCTCCCGTTGCAAAAAAGCAATTGGGTAACAGTATCGGATCGATTACAACTGCAAGTTTAGAAAAATTACCAATCAACTCATTCTCTGACTTATTAGCAGGTAGAGAGCCAGGTATTGTAGCATTTCCTTCCGGTGGTCTTACTGGAGAGGGAGCTCAAATCCGGATTCGGGGTAATGCCTCTCTATCACAGCTCAACGAACCCATTGTAATTGTAGATGGTATTCGTGTAGACCGTGGCGGAGGATTTGGTGGTGGTTTTGTCGGATCTGGTGGTGGAGGTTCTACCTCTCGTCTGGATGACATTAACCCAGAATCTATAGAACGTGTTGAGATTTTGAAAGGAGCCTCTGCAGCTACGCTATTCGGAACGGAAGCGAGTAACGGGGTAATTCAAATTTTCACTAAAAAAGGACAGTCAGGTGCACCTCGATTTGGTTTTAAAGCGACTCAAGGATTTATTAATTATCCTATAGGTGCTGTCCCTGATAATACAGGATGGACAGGGAGTGCAGATAGAGCAGCTGAATTATCACAATTCTATGGCTACACTGTAAGACCTTATGAGCTCATCAGTTTCAATGCAATGGAAGATTTGTATGAAACAGGGATTCAAAATACTGTAAATGCCAATGTATCAGGGGGTAATGAATTTATTACCTACTTTACCTCTGCGCGGTATTCTTATACAGATGGACCTTTTGGGGGACAAGAAAGAGAAGGATATCTTGAGGGTCAAAAAACCAATGCTACGGATATAGACCGCTTAGCGCAGTTCAATATGAACTTGAATATCAATCCATCAGATAAGGTGAGCATAAGATTTACTCAAGGCTATACCTCTCGTTATAGTTCAACTTCGGAGAACAACAACAATATTTATGGTGTAGGATCTCTTGCTCAGTTTAGTAAACCTGAATTAGTTTCTGAAAACAATACCACAGGTACCATTGCTTTCGCAACAGTTGATGAAACATTACAAGTTTCAATTGAATCGGAAGTCCAAAATTATAATGGAAGTATAGGTTTAAATTACTACCCTACTGATTGGATTAAAATAGATGGAACTTTTGGTCTAAACTATTCAAGTCAGCAGAGTAATAATTTCTGGCCTTTTGCATGGAATATTGACGGATTTTCTGGAAGTCGTCCTTTAGGTCAGTTAAGTAAAGACACAAGAAACTTTTTAGCGCAAACAGGAGAAGTAAAAGTTTCCTTTAATAACAATATTGGAAGCAGTATTACTTCTAATTTAATTCTTGGGGGGCAGTATGTTTCTCAGGAAGAAGTAATAGTTGGAGCTCAAGGAACTGAATTTCCAGGACCTGGATTTGAGGTAACTTCAGCCGCGGGTGTACAAAGTGTTTTTGAATTTTTTACTGAAAACATAACAGCTGGGGTATTCGCTCAAGAACAAATCGGAATTAATGATGTCATGTTTGTGACACTTGGAGCACGTTTAGATGCAAACTCTGCCTTTGGTAGTGATTTCCAAGCAGCATTCTATCCAAAAGTTTCGGCTTCCTATATACCATCAGATTCTCAAAATTGGAATAATATAGGACCTATTAGTTCTTTACAGTTGAGAGGTTCTTACGGATGGTCTGGTTTACAGCCTGCCGCATTTAGTGCCTTGACTACTTATCTAGCGATTTCTTCTGCTACTGGTTCGGGTATTGGACCTAATAACTTAGGGAACCCAGAACTTTCTCCTGAAATCGCCAAAGAATGGGAGGTTGGGTTTACTGCAGGATTAATTCAAGATAAAGTAAACTTAGAATTCACTTACTTCGACCGTGTAACCGAGGATGCACTCTATGCACGTCAATTCCCTCTTTCAGGAGGATTTAGAAGTACACAGTTAACAAATATTGGTCAATTATCTGCTTATGGTATGGAAATTAATCTTAGTGGTACTGTAATCAGAACGCAAGATTTATCTCTTAACTTATTTGTAAATGGTGCTTATTATAGAGACAATGTAGATAGCCTTGGAGGTGCACCACCTTTAAAAGTAGGAGGTTCTTACCCTAGATATCGAAACTTCCTAAGAGAAGGTTATGCACCTGGAGCAAACTTTGGAGCGCAATTATTAGAAGTTGGTGCGAATCAGCTTCCTGTTGATGTTGCAAACTCTGATGGTCTTCCAGATACTAGAGATCAGCTTGTTCAGTATTTTAATGGTAAGACTACAGCTAATATAGGAAATGTGCCTACTTCAATAGGAACAGGGAGTGTATTGCTGAAAGATGAAGATGGTGATGGAGATTACCTAGACCATTATTTAGGGAAGTCTACGCCAGATTGGACAGGTTCATTTGGAGGTTCACTAACCTATAAAAACTTTACTTTAAGTACCACCTTTGAATATAAGGCTGGAAACTTTGTAATCAATAACTTGACAGATGCCTTCCGCCAAGCAAATGGTGCAATTGGTAGAAACCTACCCACTTCAGCTAGAGTGGTTAGAGATTATATTACCGGGGGTGTAGATAGTGGCTTTAATCCATTAAATGATGCCAATGTAAGAGTTGATGCATTAGACGAGTGGTTAAATAATACACTAGCACTAGCGCCCTTTTCAGGGTTAAATACTTTTGAGAAAGCGGATTATATCAGCTGGAATGAATTGAGTTTGAATTACCAAATTACGGGTAGTTTACTTGACACATTCAATATAGAAACGGCTTCTCTAGGTGTTTCTGGAAGAAATATTGCTCTTTTTACTGGCTATACAGGGGTTGACCCAAGAATCAACTTTGTAGGTCGTGGAAGTGGTAGTGCACTAGATCAAAACTTTGGTCAGGGTATTGCTGCTTTTGGATGGCCAGTTCCAAGACAAGCTATAATTACACTTAAAGTAGGATTTTAAATAATGGAAAAAATGAAAAAATTTAATACGATGAAAAAAACATATATTTTTATTGCTTCCATACTTGTATTCCTAGGGTGTAGCTTGGATGCGAATAACCCGAATAACTTATTGGAAGAACAATTAGATGTTACGGCGTTTTCACCTATGGTGAATGGGCTTGAAGCAATTACAGTGAGAGCTTATGGAAATATCCTGGCTCCTTATTCTGTTGCGAGTGATGAAATGATCTGGATCGGTTCACGTGATGCGTGGCAACAGCTGAATTTTGGAAATGTTGACAATATCAATAACGAGTTTGTCGATGCAGCCTTTTTCTATGTTGCTGAGGCGCGTTTTTGGGCGGATGATGTGATTGCTAGAGGTGAGGAGTTTAGTACTACCAATGCCTTTAGTGATAAAAACAGAACAGATCTAGCGCGTGCGTACTGGTATGGTGCTTTTGTTTACATTTTTATTGCAGACATGTTTGATGACTTTGTTGTAGGTTCTAGAAAAACAGAATCTGCGCCTCCAGTTGGGGCCTCAAATATGGGATCTTTATATGATGTAGCCATCGGCTATCTAAATAAAGCCATTGCTTTAAATGCGGGACTTACTGCAGAGTTAAAAGCAACCAAAGCGAGAGCAGAATTCTCAAAAGGAATTTGGGCTAAAGTGAATCCAGTAAATTCGGCTGCACCTCTAGTGAGCTCTGCATCAGCAGCAAGTCTTGCAGCTGAAGCAATTGCTGCTCTGGGTGATGATTTTTCAGTAAACATGATCACTTCAGGTTCTGCACCAGAAACAGTAGGTGGATTGGATATTGCAGGTGAAGTAAATGACCGTCTGGAAATGAGACTTTCAGACACTTATGTTATTTCTTCAGATGCGAAGCGTCCAGATGCTGTTGGAGACGGTGATCCTGCCACTACAGTATCACTTTTAGACCCAATTGATAATATTGCTGATCCTGCACTTTATCATAATGTGGCTAATTTCACTGCTCCTGGATTATATCCAGAGTATCCTGTAGTATCAGGTAGAGAAATGCACCTTATAATTGCTGAAAATGCTTTAGCAAATGGTGACAATGCTACATTTGAAGCGCATATTAATAAGATCAGAGCATTGGATGGGCTCACGCCTTATTCAGGTCAAATAGATGCACAAGATTTACTTGAGCATTCTAGAAGAGTAAACTTATTCCTTCAAGGAAGAAGAATCTCTGATCATTATAGATTTGCGAGTCCTTCAGAATATTGGATTGGAAGTTCACCTGCGATAAACTCGCCAGGTTCGTTCTTCCCAATTACAATTTCAGAGATTCAAGCAAACGAAAATATCAATTAATATTTTTGATTGTAAATTCAAAAAACCCTCACTTTAAGTGAGGGTTTTTTTTTTGAGCTTGATCAATTAATTTAGTTCTGTGCTTATTTTTTCCATTTTATCGATTAACGAATAAATGGCGTTTGAATATACCTCATCCCATTGGGTGAGTCTGTCTGTTTTTGATAAGGCAATTTCATATTCTAGTCCAGGAAGAATCCAAGCAGCATAGCCACTAAAAGGATCTGAGGAGGCGTAAAGTGATCTATACCATGCTCCAAAATACATTCCTTTTTCAGAGATAAAACTTTTTTCTAAGCCAATAAGTTGTTGATTCAGTGCTTTTAATTTTCTTTTATTAACCTGAGCTTCTTTTAAAAAGCTTGCAATCCCCTCACTCAGTTGGGCAGAAACTTCTTTTAATTGGGCGATGGCAGTTTCTGTTTTCTTAAACCCTTCAAATGCACTGTGGTAATTTAATATCTTTTGGGTGGCCGTCTTAAAATGCAATTTTAAATCCTCTGCATATCGGTTTAGGTCATAGGGTATTAATTCTCCATTGGCCATGGTTAGTGCCATAAGACCTGCCAGTTGCTCTACCATAGGACCCATTTGAAATGCGGGGTCTACAAAATTTTCATAGAAGTGGAAACTGTCATAATTAGAATGATAGAGATTGGGTCCACTGGCTCCTCCACTTAGTGAGGGAACACCCACATGCATATAAAAAGCGATATGATCAGAGCCGCCCCCTAAATTACCAATATTCGGTTCGTTCTTATTTTCTTTTTTCCAAAAATCATATAAGTTTTGATCGGTATAAGGATAATTTACTTTTTTAGCATTTTCTAGTATGAGTTTTTTCAATGTTGGTGCTGCAGCAGCTCCAAAATTTTTACCTGAAACGCCTCCATCAAAATTCATATAAAGTACCCCTTTGGCATTGAGTTCATCGCGAAGCTGTTCTACCCATTCACTTGAGCCAATCACCCCGAATTCTTCTGCGTCCCAATGTCCAATTAGGATTGAGCGTTTAGGGCTATACCCTTGTTTTTTTAATTTTCCTAAGGTTTCACTTAAACTTAAAAGCATTGCCGTACCACTATTTGGATCTGTAGCGCCAAATCCCCAAGCATCGAAATGGCAACCTAATATAATCCACTCGTCTGGGGCTTCACTCCCTTTGAGCGTTCCTACGATATTTGAAGCCCGAACAAAGTCAATTTTTTGATCTACTTTTAGACGAACAGTGAGTGCTTTCCCTCCCTCTAATCGATAGGTAAAGGGAAGTCCACCCTGCCAATTTTGTGGAACGGGTTTCCCATTCATTTGCGCTAATATTTTTTCTGCTTCACCATAGGCAATAGGAGTCACCGGAATACGATGTAATTGCGCCTCTTCTGGTTTGAGACGGCTAATTTTTTTCTTGCCCTCAAGAGGTAATGCAGGCGCAAAGGGAGTCAGGGGATCCCCTGTAAAGTCGGTAGTAAGGAGTGATCCCCTTTGTATTGTTGATTCATTATAATAAGGTCCTTCAGGATAAACAAGTCCTTTAGTGAAACCACTGTCTTTGGGATCGGTATAAATAATTAAGCCTGAAGCGCCATTTTCCTCTGCAAATTTGGCTTTAAAGCCTCTGAAATTACCCCCATATCGTGCCAGGACAATTTTCCCTTTAACTTCAATTCCCAAGGCCTTTAAATATTCAAAGTCTTCTTTTCTTCCATAATTTGCATAGACTATTTCGGCAGTGACGTCACCACTACCCGAATAGGCATTCCATCCCTTCCAAAGCTCGGGGTGATTAGAATAAGGATCTGAAGGGATGATGTCTTCTTTTTGATTTAATACCGCTCGAGAGGGAGTAACAATTTCAATCAAAGAAGAGCCAGGTTTGTTGGGTAAATAAAGATCATAAGGATAGCTTTTTACTTCAAAGCCTGCATTTTGCATGACCGTTGCCATGTATTTTTGCACTTCTTCATTCGCTTTACTGCCCGCTACATGGGGTTTTTCAGTGAGTTTTTTTAAATGCTTTTTAAATGCACTATTGTCTATCTGGCTTAAAAATTCTTGTTCAATTTTTAGCTGGTCCTCCCAATTTGCAGGAGAGTATCCATTGTATTGTGCTTGGGAAAATGGAAGTAAACAGACGGTAGTAATGAGGTAGAATAAAACTTTAAAATTCATTGTAATATGGATTAATAAATATGAAATGTAAACCAAGTTAAACTTTTGTATCAAAAAAGCACTTAGACAATCCAAACAAAAAATGATTTTTTATCTTAGATCATAGACTTAATCTAAAAAAAGTGAGTCAGTATAGTTTGAAGACTTCAGCCCATCAAATAGCAACCCAACAGCTTCATAATTTGAATTTGTTTCTCCCCAAGCACTATGGCATAGAAGGCGAAATTACCCCTTTGGCGGGTGAGCTTGATTTGAATTTTAAATTACAAACAGACGAAGGGACTACTTATCTACTAAAATTATATGCTCCAGATCGCGAGGTGGCTTTTATCGATTTCCAAGCCGCGCTACTCGAGTATATCAATTCTCAAGCGGTAGATTTTAGCCCTCCTAAACTTATAAAGACACAACAAGGAGATTCTACTGCGCTTTATATCGACAGTGAGGGGCAGAAGCGAAAAGTGCAATTATTAAGTTGGATAGCAGGACATTTATGGAATCACTTTTGGCCTCAAACATTAAACCTGCACCACGATCTAGGGGTGCTTTGTGGTCAACATACTTCAGCACTAAAAGAATTTGACCATGACTATGCAAAACGGACTTTTGATTGGGATATCGCCAATGCACTTTGGACTAAAAATCACTTAAAACTATTTAATTCCGAAGAGCAGCAGCTTATTTCAAAGCATTTAACTCAATTCGAGCAAATGCAAGGGGAGTATGATACACTTCAAAAAAGTATAGTACACAATGATGCCAATGATTTTAATATAATTCTTTCTGAGGATCTTTTTGCCCCAGCGGTTAGGGGATTAATTGATTTTGGCGATGCAGTTTATACCCAAGTTATAAATGACTTAGCGGTATGTTGCACCTATGCAGTTATGGGGTATGAGGATCCTCTAGAGGCAGCAATACCTATAGTTTCCGGTTATCATCAAGCTTGCCCTATTGAAGAAAAGGCCCTAAAATACCTCTACCTCTGTATTGCGCTCAGGCTCATTATTTCAGTGACAAAATCAAAATTAAACAGTCTAGAGGAACCCGATAATACCTACCTTCAAATCAGCGATAAGGCCGCATGGAAATTATTAAAAAAATGGAGCCAAGTGAATTCAGAATTTGCACATTATCGGTTTAGAGAAGCCTGTGAATTAAATCCACATCCACAAAATATTACTTTTACTCAATGGGCAAAAAAGCAAGAGTTGAGTTTTAAGACGCTTTTCCCTTCCTTAAATAAAGATAAAGTTCACCCTTTAGATTTAAGTCTTTCAAGCACATGGCTGGGTCATGAATCTGATTTTAATAATTTGGATTGGTTTGATTTTCAACTCGCTCAACTTCAAAAAGCAAACCCCCATTCCTTGATAGGGGGTGGATATTTGGAAGTAAGACCTCTGTATACTTCAGCTGACTATGATAAAATGGGAAATGACGGACCCGAGAGCCGCTGTATGCATTTAGGTGTCGATTTTTGGGTTCCAGCTCAAACACCTGTCCATGCAGTTTTTTCTGGGGAGCTGGTTTACGCTATTAATGACGAGGGGTCTAAAAAATTTGGTGGATTGGTAATCTTACGACATCAGATTGAGGAATGTGAATTTTATACATTATATGGTCATTTATCACTGGAAAGCATTGCACAACTGACTCCAGGTGATTTTATTAATCAAGGTTCAAGGATTGGAGTAATTGGAAATTCTAAAGAAAATGGACACTGGTCACCACATCTTCACTTTCAAATTCTTTTAAGCCTACTAGATTATGGTACAGCTATTCCTGGAGTTGCTTTTTATAATGAAAAAAAGGTGTGGCGCTCGCTTTGTCCTGACCCCAATCTATTTTTTAAATCAGAAGCTCTAAAAGGACAGGGGGTATTAGACAGGGAGCAACTAAGGCGTTTAAGGGCTGAAAACTTAGGACGTAGTTTAAGTTTGCAGTATAAAGAACCTTTACATATTGTAAGAGGTTCAGGTGCCTATTTAATTGATCACACAGGAAAAAAATACCTCGATACGGTCAATAATGTGGCCCATGTAGGACATGAACATCCAAGGGTTGTTAAGGCAGGACAGCAGCAAATGGCGATTTTGAATACAAACTCAAGATACCTGCATAAGGGGATAACAGCACTTGCCACACAATTAAAATTGAAATTACCCAAGGCACTGAGTGTACTTCATTTTGTCAACTCTGGAAGTGAAGCCAATGAATTGGCTTTACGCATGGTCCAGGCTGCAACGGGATCCTCAGAAATACTGGTCTCTCAAACAGGGTATCATGGAAATACGAAAGCATGTGTTGCCATAAGTTCTTATAAATTTGAGGGTAAAGGAGGCTCAGGGCCCTCAGATCATGTCCATGTTTTTCCTATGCCGGATTTATATAGAGGGAAGTATCGATCTACTGGAGCGACTCAAAAATATATCGATGAGGTAGAAAGCCTTTTACAGAACATAGAAAAAAATAAAAAAAAGCTTGGAGGATTTATTATTGAGCCCATTTTGAGCTGTGGAGGGCAGATAGAGCTACCACAAGGCTTTCTAAAAAAAGTTTATAACCTAGTGCGTTCAGCTGGGGGACTCTGTATATCAGATGAAGTACAGACAGGTTGTGGGCGCATGGGTGCTACCTATTGGGGCTTTCAATTATATGATGTTATACCAGATATAGTTACCATTGGAAAACCTTTAGGAAATGGACATCCAGTAGCAGCAGTAGCCTGTACAGAGGAAGTAGCACTTAAGTTTGCCAATGGAATGGAGTATTTCAACACCTTCGGTGGAAATCCTGTTTCTTGTGCTATAGCCAGTGAAGTACTGCAAGTAGTAGAAGAAGAAAAACTTCAACAAAATGCACTTGAAACGGGAAACTACTTAAAAAACAAACTCTCTCAACTTGCCCAAAGTCATCCCATTATAGGGGATGTAAGAGGGCAAGGACTTTTTTTGGGATTTGAACTTGTAACCCAAGATTTAACACCCCTAGCAACGCATGCCAGCCACTTAGTAAACCGCATGAAAAAAAAAGGAATCTTAATGAGTGCCGATGGTCCAGATCATAATGTGATTAAGATCAAGCCCCCCTTGGTTTTTTCAAAAGAGCATGCTGATTTTTTTATAGAAACACTCTCACAGATATTATCCGAGCGTACTTTTCATACACTATTGAGTTAGTTTGATTTTTTTTTGTAAATTTATTTGTCATACTAAATTTAACGAATGAGTGAGATAGTAATAGTAATAATCGGTGCCTTTGTATTAGTGGGAGGAGTTATTCTATATGCAGTTATATCTACAGCTACAGGTTTGGAAGAAGATGAAAACAAAAACTATATTCCAGATTGGATAGAAAAAAAATTCCCTTCTATTTTCAAATCTAGCAAAGATCTGGATTAGGCATTTTATTAGCGCAAAAGATTACTCCTGAAGACTGTTTTTGGAGTGCTTTTCCTATAATAAAAATAATTATGAGATTCTTCAAATTTTACTTTGTCAGTTTTAACCTACTCTTCCAAATGTTTTTATGGGGTCAAACATCAGATAGACCCTGGTCTTTGTCCGCCTATTCCAATATTATTAATCTAGTTGAAGACAATACCGAAAAAGGTTCCAATTTTGGCGGACCTGCTTTAAGCTTAAGCCGATCCATAGCGGGAGGATTATCGATTGGATCTCAAATTTCTTTTGGAAAAGTATATAATTTCAATACCACTTTGGACTACACCTCTCTAGATGGTTTTCTCAAATTTAACCTAGCCAATTCCAAATCTTTTCAACCTTATTTAATATCCGGTTATGGTTTTTCACTTTTTTCTGAAGGCCAAGATAAACCCGGCTTTTTTCCTTCAACAGAAACCAGTAGAACTTATTTTGGAGGCCTCGGCTTCCAATTTCCTATGAGTGATCATTTTTCTTTATCTGTACAATCTACCTACCGGCAAATGAATGAAAATGATGGATTTGATCACTTGCAACATTTTCTGGGGTTGAATTATAATTTTGGGGGTAGCGATCGCGATAAAGATGGTGTTCCAGATAAAAAAGACGAATGCCCTGACACCCCTGGTTTAAAAGAGTATAAGGGTTGTCCAGATACTGATGGAGATACAATCATTGACAAAGAGGACAAATGCCCTGAAGCATTTGGAAGTCCAGAATTTCAAGGTTGTAAAGACAGTGATGGAGATGGTATTCCAGACCCTGATGATCTTTGCCCCGAAATAGCTGGAAGTAAGGAATTTGAGGGCTGTCCAGATACAGATGGAGATGGTATTCCAGACCCAAAAGACGAATGTATTTCTGAAAAAGGACCAATTGAAAATAAGGGCTGTCCCTGGCCCGATAAAGACCAGGATGGTGTTCCTGACCATGAAGATCTATGTCCAGATGAGAATGGAACTCTTGAAAAAAAGGGGTGTCCAGAGCTTTCACAAGAAATTGTAAAGACCCTCAATGAATATGGCTCTAAAATATTTTTTCCAGCAAATAGTACTCAAATTATGGGGAAAAAGACCCGTGAGGTGTTGGATCAAATAAAGACCCTCTTAGACGAGAATCCGAATGGAGCTATTGTAATAGAAGGCTATAGTTCTTCAGATGGCCCTGAGACTTATAATCAGGCATTGTCTATAAAAAGGGCTGAAGCCGTTCTTCAATATCTCATTGGGCTGGGCGTGCCAACAGATCGTTTAGAAGTAGAAGGTTATGGAGAGTCAAATCCCCTAGGTGACAATTCTGAAGCGGAAGGTAGGGCAATAAATAGACGGGTTCAGTTTAAGCCAAAAAGAAATTAGCCGATTGCTTTTAGTTTTTGGATTTCTTTCTCTGGGCTTGAAGCTTTAAAAACAGAACTCCCCGCGACAAGCACATCAGCACCACATTCAATTAATTTTGCAGCGTTTTCAGTGGTAACCCCCCCATCGATTTCAATAAGCGTTTTGCTATTTGATTGTATTATAGATTCTTTAAGCGCGGCTACTTTACTATAGGTCTGTTCAATAAATTTTTGTCCTCCAAATCCAGGATTGACGCTCATAATGCAGACCAAATCAATTTCTTCTATAAGGTCTTTTAAGAGTGATACGGGTGTATGCGGATTGAGGGCTACCCCAGCTTTCATACCCTGTGATTTGATATTTTGAATACTTCGATGAAGGTGGTTACAAGCCTCGTAGTGTACGGTAAGCACCCCTGCTCCTAATCTTTTAAAATCTTCGATATACCGATCAGGATCTGTAATCATCAAGTGGACATCTAAAAGCTTTTTAGCATGCTTTTGTATTGCCGCTAAAACAGGCATCCCAAAAGAAATATTAGGAACAAAAACACCATCCATAATATCGATATGAAACCAGTCTGCTTCACTGTTATTGACCATATTACAATCCCGTTCAAGATTGGCAAAGTCTGCAGCTAAAAGAGAGGGTGCAATGCGAACTGACATACTATTCTTTGTGTAAAGGTACAAAAAAGGCAACTGTTTTAGTTGCCTTACTCATTATCCTAAATAGGTTTTAAGAATTTTACTTCGCGAAGTATGTTTTAACCTACGAATCGCTTTTTCTTTAATTTGTCGAACGCGTTCGCGTGTTAAATCAAAAGTTTCTCCAATTTCTTCTAACGTCATAGCATGCTGGTTCCCCAGTCCGAAATAAAGCCGTACTACATCCGCTTCTCTCGGTGTGAGGGTTTCTAAAGCTCTTTCTATTTCTGTTCTAAGCGACTCATGCAAAAGTGTTTTGTCAGGGTTTGGAGACTCACCACTATTTAATACATCGTAGAGGTTTGAATCCTCTCCCTCTACAAGGGGCGCGTCCATAGAGACGTGACGTCCAGAATTTTTAAGTGATTCTTTAACATCATTAATCGTCATGTCTAATTCTTTTGCAATCTCCTCTGCTGAGGGAGCGCGTTCATGTGCTTGCTCTAAAAAAGCATAGGTCTTATTAATTTTATTAATAGAACCAATTTTATTTAGGGGAAGCCTAACAATTCGCGATTGCTCTGCTAAGGCTTGCAAAATAGACTGACGGATCCACCAAACAGCATAAGAAATAAATTTAAATCCACGCGTTTCATCAAAACGTTGAGCGGCTTTAATCAACCCTAAATTACCTTCATTAATTAAATCTGGAAGTGTTAATCCTTGATTTTGATATTGCTTGGCAACAGATACGACAAAACGTAAATTGGCTTTTGTCAATTTTTCTAAAGCAATTTGATCTCCTGCTTTAATACGTTGCGCCAATTCTACTTCTTCCTCAGCGGTAATCAGATCTACTTTTCCGATTTCTTGCAAATATTTATCTAGGGAGGCGGTTTCTCTATTGGTTACCTGTTTGGTAATTTTAAGCTGTCTCATGCATTAAATGATATAAGTGTGTAGTAGTAATACGTCAGAAATCTATAAATGTTACAGAAAAAGTGAAAAAAAATTAATTTCTTTTTTCAGGTCTTGGTAAAAGTGCTTTACGCGAAACTTTTTCTTTTCTTGTACGTGCATCAATTCCGAAATACTTTACTTCAAGTACATCTCCAAGATTTACCACATCTGAAACATTTTCTGTTCGTTCCCATGCCAATTCACTGACATGAAGAAGAACCTCATTTCCAGGAGCTTCTGTATATTCCACTACGGCACCAAAGTCTAGCATTTTGATGACTTTAACTTCATAAGTATTTCCCACTTTAGGCTTAAAAGTAAGGGCATCAATTTTTTGCTCTACAAGCGCAATTCCTTCAGGAGAAGTGCCTAGAATTTCAACAATACCCTCTTCAGTAACAGGATCTTCATTGATTACTATTGTACAACCTGATTCTTTTTGAAGTTCTTGGATGTGCTTGCCACCAGGACCTATTAGCGCACCGATAAATTCATTAGGAATACGTCTATTTATCATTTTAGGTGCATGGGCTTTTACTTCCGCATTCGGAGCAGTAATAGTATCGGTAAGGTGTTTAAGAATATGTAATCTGCCCTCTTTTGCTTGGTTTAGCGCTTGTGTCATGATATCAAAGCGTAATCCTTTGATTTTAATATCCATCTGACAAGCGGTAATTCCCTCAGCAGTACCTGTTACTTTAAAATCCATATCACCTAAGTGATCTTCATCTCCTAAAATATCGGAAAGTACAGCAAAACGATCACCTTCAGTAATCAATCCCATCGCTATACCTGATACGGGTTTTGAAATTTGAACTCCTGCATCCATTAAGGCCATTGTTCCAGCACAGACTGTTGCCATAGAAGAAGATCCATTAGATTCAAGTACTTCTGAAACTACGCGAACCGTATAAGGACAATCTGCTGGGATTACTTTTTTCAACGCCCTTTGCGCAAGGTTTCCGTGCCCTACTTCTCGTCTAGAAGTTCCTCTCAAGGGTCTTGCTTCTCCTGTAGAAAAGGGGGGAAAATTGTAATGTAAATAGAAATTTTCTTCGCTTTGGTCTGTAGGGAGGTCAATAACATTAGACTCTCTAGAAGTACCTAGAGTCGTCGTTGCTAGTGCTTGAGTTTCTCCTCTTGTAAAGAGCGCAGACCCGTGCGTAGAGGGAAGATAATCAACTTCGCACCATATAGGTCTTATATCTGTTGTTTTTCTACCATCAAGTCGGATGCCTTCTGCTAATACTAAATCACGTACCGCTTTTTTCTGGGCATTATTCAAGTAGCGCCCAATGAGCTCTGCTTTTAGTTCAAGTTCTTCTTCGGAAAGTGTAGCCGTATAATTTTCTTTTATTTCTGAAAATTTTTCTGAACGCTCCGCTTTAGAAAGTCCTTGTTTTGCTACCTCATAATATGACTTGTAAGTCTGCTCATGAATCACTTTTTCTAAGGCTTCATCATGCTCTTCTTCTTCATAGGTACGCACTTCTTTTTTCCCAAAGGCTTTAGCTAAAGCAATTTGAGCTTCGATTTGCACTTTTATAGCCTCATGACCAAATGCAATAGCATCGAGCATTTCTTCTTCGGTAATTTCATCAAATTCACCCTCAACCATCGCGACTGAGTCAACACTTGCCCCAATCATAATATCAATATCTGATTCTTGGAGTTGAGTTTTACTCGGGTTGATAACAAACAGACCGTCTACTCGTCCGACACGTACCTCCGAGATTGGGTATTCGAAAGGGATATCGGATAAGTGAATCGCAGCGGAAGCTGCCAGACCAGCTAAAGCATCGGGCATGACATTTTCATCATGAGACATTAACTGAATCATAACTTGCGTTTCTGCGTGATAATCTTTTGGAAAAAGAGGACGCAGTACCCGATCTACCAGGCGCATAGTCAGCACCTCTTGATCACTTGGACGCGCTTCACGCTTAAAAAAGCCTCCTGGAAATCGTCCAGCGGCGGCAAATTTTTCTCTGTAATCTACTGTTAGGGGTAAAAAATCTACAGGACTGGCTTTACGGGCTGACACCGCAGTAGCAAGGAGCATACAATTTCCCATCTTTACCACTACAGATCCATCAGCTTGTTTGGCAAGCTTTCCTGTTTCTAATGTAATTGTTCTTCCGTCTTCAAGACGAATTTCTTGTGTAAATGTTTTTGGAATCATTTTTCATTTTTTGGTTAAAACAGTTGTTGTGTGTTGTTGCAACCAATGAAAAACTAAGATTCAGTTGTAGAAACTTGTAATTATTTACGAATACCCAATTCTTTTACAATCGCTCTATAGCGCGTAATATCTTTGGATTTTAAATAATCTAATAGACTTCTTCTTTTTCCTACCAATCGCACTAAAGAACGTTCTGTATTAAAGTCCTTTTGGTTATTTTTTAAGTGGGCTGATAGGTGTTGGATACGGTGGGTAAATAATGCAATTTGACCCTCAGCAGACCCTGTATCTTGGGCAGACTTACCGTGTTTTTTAAAGATTTTTTCTTTTGCTTCTTTTGAATTGTACATGCCAATATTTATTTAAATGATTTTTATGTAACTTATTTTGAGCGGCAAATATACAATTTCGCGAGTAGAAAACAATTAATCTGTTGAAATAAATAATTTGATTTTCAACTGATTAGTCCCTGAGTGGGCGATTTAAAATCAAATCGATATACAGATTGATTTTGTTTTTCAGCTCATTGCGGTGAGAAATAAAATCTAAAAACCCCTTTTCTAAAAGAAATTCACTGGTTTGAAAGCCTTCCGGCAGATCTTGTCCCGTGGTATCTTTGACGACTCTAGGACCTGCAAAGGCAATTAATGCCTTTGGCTCTGCGATATTAATATCTCCAAGCATTGCATAAGAAGCGGTGGTACCTCCCGTAGTCGGGTCGGTGCAAAGTGAGATATAAGGTAGTTTGGCTTCCGCTAATTGAGCAAGTTTTGCTGAGGTTTTTGCCATTTGCATTAGAGAGGTGGCCGATTCCATCATACGGGCACCCCCAGATTTTGAAATGATAACGAGTGGAAGCTGTTTTTTGATAGCGTGATCTGTAGCTCGGGCAATTTTTTCTCCCACTACTGATCCCATAGATCCTCCAATAAATTTAAAGTCCATGCAGGCCACTACAATCTCTTTTTCTTTAGAAGGACCAACAGCAACCCTTATGGCATCATAAAGACCTGTTTTTTTGTGTGCATCTTTGAGTCGATCAATATATTTTTTTGAATCTTCAAATTTCAAAAAGTCTTTTGATTTTAATTGGCTGTCTAGTTCTTGAAATTGGCCTTCATCAAAAAGAATCTCAAAATATTCCTTACTGCCGATATGAACGTGATAATCATCTTCAGGACTGACGTAATTATTCTCTGCTAGTTCTTGAGATTCAATTACTTTCCCAGTAGGGGTTCTGTACCAAAGTCCTTTTGGGATGTCTTTTTTCTCTTCAGTCTTGGTCTGAATCCCTTTTTCACTTCGCTTAAACCAACTCATCTTTTAAGGATTTTACCCAAATATAAAAATTATATGGACTTTATAGCGTGTCAATATTATTCAGATCTTCAAATGCCTTTTTAAGGCGGGCTTTAAAAGTCTCTTCCCCTAAACGAAGCCATTTTCTAGGATCGTAGTATTTTTTATTAGGTTGGTCTGCGCCTTCAGGGTTTCCTATCTGATTTCTCAAGTATTCAATAGAATCATTCATATAGTCTCTGATCCCTTCAGTAAATGCAAATTGAAGATCCGTATCGATATTCATTTTGATTACCCCATATCCAATAGATTCCTCAATTTCAGCTTGAGTAGAGCCTGAACCACCGTGAAATACAAAATCAACTGTGTTTTTTTCTAGGTTGTATTTTTCGGATATATAGGTTTGAGAATTTTTGAGAATTTTAGGGGTTAATTTTACATTTCCAGGCTTATAAACACCATGAACATTACCAAAAGCGGCAGCAATCGTAAATTGAGGACTAATTTTGCTTAATTCTTCGAATGCATAAGCGACTTCTTCAGGCTGGGTGTACAGTTTTGAAGCGTCGACATCACTGTTGTCTACCCCATCTTCTTCTCCTCCTGTTATTCCCAATTCAATTTCGAGTGTCATATCCATTTTGGACATTCTTTGGAGGTAGTTTTTACAGATTTCAATATTTTCTTCCAGTGGCTCTTCAGAAAGATCAATCATATGAGAGCTAAATAAAGACTTCCCATTGGCAGCATAAAATTCTTCACTGGCATCTAAAAGCCCATCAATCCAAGGCAATAATTTTTTAGCACAATGGTCCGTATGTAAAATAACGGTAGCTCCATAGGCCTCAGCCAATTCGTGAACATGTTTAGCCCCAGCAATTGCCCCCGCTATTGCGGCTTGTTGGTTTTCATTTGAGAGGGCTTTACCAGCATTAAACTGTGCGCCACCATTTGAAAACTGAATAATTACCGGACTGTTTAGTTCAGCAGCAGTTTCGAGTACTGCATTGATAGAATTACTTCCGATAACATTTACTGCTGGAAGTGCAAAGGCTTTTTCTTTAGCGAGTTTAAATACTTCTTGGACTTGTTTACCAGTGATAACACCAGCGGGTATAGTATGATTCATTTCAATTGGTTTGGGGCAAAAGTATTAAACTTATTTGATTTAAAAAGGATAATTAATTCCGATATTAATTACCGCATTTTTAAAGTTGTATTCACTCCACCAACGGCTGCCTTCTGGTAAGGCGGGATTGTAGGTTTTGAAACCTGTATCAAAACGGAAAACAAAAAAATCAAAGTCATATCGCAGTCCAAAACCGGACCCAATTGCAATCTCAGAAAGGTCTCTAAACCCCTCAAAACGTAAGGCGGGATCTTCCACTTCATCAAAGATATTCCAAACATTTCCTGCATCGATAAAAAGTCCACCCTTAAGAGGACCTGTGAGAGGGAAACGGTATTCTAAATTAAAAGCTAATTTGAAATTTGCCTCATTAAATTCATTGATATTATTACTACTACCGGGTCCTAGTTTATAGGCTTTCCAAGCCCTGTTGTCATTGGATCCTCCCGAAAAATAGGAACGGGAAAAAGGCATATTGTTTGCATTCCCATAGGGGATTGCCAAACCGCCAAAAGCATGAAAAGCAAGAAGTTGTTCACGTGCAACGGGCCAGTGTTTTATATAGTCTATCTCTGATTTGATATACTGTGAGGGAATGACCCCCCCTAAAAGTTTTTGACCTTGACTGTTTTCTTGCGCATTAAAAGTGCTCAATGCACTATTTAATAAATTTCCTACCCAATCTATTTTCCATCTGAGCTGGTAAAAGTTTTCATCAAAAATACTTTGTTGATTATTGAAATTTAAGCTGAAGGAAGAGCCCAAAATGAGGTTATTAGCAGTAAGCCTATCGAGACGTTCTTTTACTGTGTTTACCACCTTATAGTCTGGATTTTCAAGATTCAGTGAGGTTGCTCCATTTAATACGGCATTGATAAAATTTTCAGCACCCTCAGGAATACTCAAATTACCCTGTTCATCTTCAAAATCAGTTATTGTATTATAAGTAGTAGCTACACTGTTTAAGCGGTCATAAGAATTCCGATAGACATTAAAATAGTTAGCACTGTTTCTGTTATTGACAAACTCAAAATCTATCCATTTTATTTGAATTTTTTTGTTTTTTTTGGGCTGCCAATCAAACTGATAGGTAGACTTAAAAAATTGCTTATCAAGTCCTATATTTTTTTGCAAACTCGTCCCGATAATCATTTGCGTGAGTGGGTTCATCTCAAGTGAAGTCCATTCTGACCCAAAAAAGGGGAATACGAGTCTGGGGAAACTGAGTTTTAAATCTGCGCCTAGTTCAAAAAGATTAAAAAATTGATCTCCTACTTGTGCAATATCTCTGGAGGCCCCTAAAGTATTTTTAATATTTAGTTCTAATGTTTCTGCCCCTCTAAAAACATTTCTAATTCCTAATCCCCCACCAAGACCAATTCCAAAATCTTGAATATTAGAATGCGAAAAATCGAGATCAAAACCTAGTGAAAAACGCTCTCTAGGGGTAAGATATATGGAGGCTTTTAGGGCCTCTTCCTGAGGAAGCAGGCTGTAGACAATACTTGGATACTTAAAATTTTTAAGATTTGTAAAATACCGATAGGTAAGGTTGCGCTCTAAATCGCTATAAGGTTTGTTTTTTTGGATGGCAATACCCGCTACCAAAGCTTGAGGTTTGTATTTTAATTTTCCTTTACTAAAAAGACCTACCCCTTGGTATGTTGTTGAATCTGTAAATTGTGCGGTATTGATTTCTGTATTAAAGTCATCAATAAACACCGCAATATCTTTAATTTGATAGGCCTTGTAAATCGAATCACTTGCTGCTCCAAGTTGTTGCTGGGGGTTTTCGATGACCAAAGTGACAGGAATAGTAAGGTCGGTGCCTGTACTGTCAATGGCTGCAATAAACTGAATACTGTTTTGTTGAAAATTATAAATCCCATTATTTCGAAACAGATTAAAGAGTCGTTCGCGCTCCTCTTCAAATTTATTGATTTCAAAAGGATCCCCTTGATTTAAATAGGCATTGTCCACATGTGCCTTATAAATTTCTTCAATTTGCGGTGCACTAATCTGTGTATTGATAGAGTCAATACGAAAAACGGTTTCTGGGTTTATTTTATAATTCAGGATTACTTTCCCAGGTTTAAAAGAGACAGTGTCATGTGCTACTTTGACATTGAAATAGCCTAGATTTTTGTAGTATTGAGAGATTCTTTTTTTCGATTTGTCGATTTCTACTGTATCCAATAGGGCAGGAGGTTCCCCATTTTTTTTTAACCATTGATTAAATTTTACAGTATAATTTTCTAGGGCTTTGAGCTGCTTTTCAGAGAGCCATTTTTCTATTTTTTGCTTTCTTTTTTCTGTTTTTGTCAACCATTTTTCAAAATATTCTTTGGGTTCTGGGTGGGCACTTTGATAGAGGATTTTTTTTACTGGAATTCCCGCAAATTTCTTATTAACGGGGGTTGTTATGATAAAATTGACAGGTGTATTTTTTACTAATTTTGCGTCTAAATACACTTCATTTTTTTCAATTTCCACAGGTTGATTTTGCAATGCCTTTGTACTATAGCAACCACTTAATACAAGTGTAGTAAGAAATAGAATTAGTAATTTAGCTTGCGAACTGTACACGCTGAGGAATTTAATTCAAAAATAAGTCATTTTTATGCTCTCGAAGAATCAACGCAAGCAAATCCTTCAATTAAGCCAAAAAAAATACCGACAGGCGAGGGGGCTTGTTGTTGCTGAGGGAGAAAAAGTCGTACAGGAATTAGTAGATTCAAAGTGGTCTATGACTTCTCTTTTTGCCATAGATCCAAATTTTCATAATGAGGCGCAAGGAGTCACTGAGGAGCAAATGAAAACAATTACTCATTTTAAATCTCCCAGTCCTGTTCTGGGTGTCTTTAAAATACCTCCTGCCAAAAAATTAATCAATGAGCCGCTGACAATAGCAGTTGACGGCATACGAGATCC